>Ga0233425_10002165_pt1 | contig 39921 bp, 46 predicted proteins | sample Watercolumn_Towu_2_FD_181712 | JGI IMG/M metagenome (GOLD analysis project Ga0233425, IMG submission 181712) | Freshwater microbial communities from Lake Towuti, South Sulawesi, Indonesia - Watercolumn_Towuti2014_140_MG | ecosystem: Environmental > Aquatic > Freshwater > Lake | place...
TAGCTCGTCTCAATTCCTCCACTTTTCCAATTTTCACCAGTGTTCCATGATGCAGAATAGCAATTCTGTCGCAAAGGGATTCCACATCGCCAAGCAAATGAGAAGTAAAGATAACCGTCGTTCCCAGATCATTGATGCGTTTGATCAAATGAAGAATATCTCTTCTCAAGACAGGATCTAAATCCTCAGTAGGTTCATCTAAGATAAGGATCTTTGGGTCATGAATTAAACTGCACGCAATCTCCAATCGTCGCTGCATTCCTCCAGATAACTCATGTGCCATCTTATGTCGATATGCTTGCAAATCCAAAAAAACAATCGCGCGTTCAACGTGATCTTTCAAGACATGCTCGGGTAACCCATACAACGAACCATAATAAGCAAGATTCTCTTCAACTGTCAACGAAGGATAAAAGCTATTTTCCTGTGCAGTAAAACCCACATCATGCTGCAACTGGCCTTTAGCTTTGTGTAAGGGAAGCCCTTGATAAAGAATAGTCCCTTGGTCAGGAGGATAATACCCAATAAGAGTTTTCAATAACGTCGTCTTGCCACTCCCATTCATCCCGACAATGCCCAGAAGTTCTCCTTCATCAATAGAGAAAGAAATACGATCCAACACCAACGTTTTCCCAAAACGTTTGCTCATCCCTTTAAGATCATACAGACCCATAAAAATTAAGAGATATCGCTTCTTTTAAGGTTAATGGTCAATCGATCGCCCACATGAAGCTTTTCAGCAACACCTGCATCAACCTCAAGCCAGTATCGCGCCACAGTCCCTTGAACAAAGGGAGTAAAAGGCTTCACCTCGCGAGCAATCTTAAGGACCTTTCCATTGTGATCCAGCCAAACGACATCTAAAGCAAAAAACACAAAGAGCATGTGAATATCCCTTTGTCGGTCATCAGGAAAGACAAAAAGAACTCCCTTATCTTTCCTCAATCGTCGAGAAAACATCAAACCCTTAACGTGAGAAAAAAACGAGTCCATAACTCTGCACGATATCGATATCCCCTTCCAAGAAACAGTAGCGTTCATCGGGTAAACACCATCGACGCATAGCCAGGTTGATAGGCCAATAATTTTCCTTGTGACACATACAATGACTTCATCGCTTCGGCAAATACCAGAAGCTCTCCAGAAGCCCGTCGAACCTGAAGAATGTCTCTGATTTTCTTTGTATTAATTGTTTTTAACGCATCAATCAATGCGGGATCAGTAAGATCGTTCACTAAATTACAACCACCAATGAGGCAAAGATTGTTCTGCTCCCCTAACTCACCCAACGCCTCTCCTAAGCGCTGACATGCATCATAATCTGTGCTATTAACAAGAAGAGGAAGAATGGTAAGCTGTCGTAAAATATCATTGTTCACAAACTGCAAGAAAGGTAATTGAGTCTCAATCGCATCAGCAGCAGCAAAAGCCTGAACATCATTTTTCAAAGAAGGAAAAGAATGAAGAAGAGTTTGTCCTCGTACCTTATCAACCTGCACCACGCCAAAAGGAGTCTCCCATCCTGAAAAAAGATAGGTAAAGAATCCCTCAGAGGCAGTAGCCTTCCCCAAAACAACAAACACATCAGGTAATGCACTCTCAGCTAGGTGTCCATACGACCACGCAGCAAGAGGTCCAACCGCATCATATAGTCCAACGGGAGTTAACACGCCGAGAAGTTTCTTTGAGCTCCGGTGTCGTGAAGGCAACTCACCAGGCCCTTCAGCATGAAGAAAACTTTGAGTGATGCTTTTGTCCAGCAAGCTAAATCCTGTCGGTGCATATTTTCCCAAAGAATCTAAACGGTGATGAAGCATAGGCAGGAGAAGAGAAGTTTGTATAAAAAGATTACTCAGCCACCATAAGCTTGCGTAATAAGTGCGAACGTTCCACCGCGTGATAGAGTATTGTTGACTTGATCTTTCCAAGTTAAAAGGAGGTTTCCTTTCAAAGGAGTTCCTACACTAATACCGAAAGCAGCAGCCGTCGCAACACGATAATCGCAAGTAAGGCTCTGGTCCTGACTAAGAGTTTTACCACCCGCCAAAGTGCAATCAACAGCATTAACCAATAACGGATGACCCGTTCCAGCGACGGGTCCAGCAGTAAGGTTTGTGGTAACAATTAACTCATTCATTTTATAGCTTAATGCGTTTTAAATGGTAAATTTAAAAAAAAGGTTGTCGCTAGGGTGATAAAAGGCAATAGAATTTAAACAAGAGACGCCTGCAAATAACGCGCATTGATCAGGTAAAGTACCCTTAGGATTAAGAGTGTTAAAGTAAACGAGGGTGCCCAGAGCAATTAAGGTAACTAAAATGGCCCAACCATAGGTCATCAAGAACTCCATGGCTGCTTGGGTTTTTGACATACTCGTGATGACTTCTTTTGGATAAATAAAGAAGAGGGAATATAAAAGAGTTGCGTCTTCTTCAAAAAAGAGATACTGTTAGAGAGTCATAACAAGAAAATGACGAAAGATATTTAATCCACGAAAAGGCAGGAAAAAGAATGAGGAGTCCCTATAAGGCCTATACAAACTTAATTCGGGAATTTATGATTACTGAGTTTAAGTTAAAGTACCAAAGTTCATTTATCGGATATTTTTGGTCGCTTCTGAACCCATTGCTTATGTTTAGCGTGTTATACCTGGTATTTTCTATGTTTACAAGATTTGAAATGGAGTATTACCACCTTTTTCTTCTCTTGGGAGTCATACTTTGGGGATATTTTGCAGAAGCAACAACAAATGCTATGCTAGCTATACAAGCCAAAGCAGGCATCATCAAGAAAATTTACTTCCCGCGAGAGATCATTGTTTTAGCGTCTAATGGTTCGACCTTTCTAACACTATTACTCAATCTCTTTGTATTTATGGTATTAATGGTGGTTTCAAAAATTACAGTTACGGTAAAGTTGTTGTATCTGCCATTCTTTTTCCTAGAATTGGTAGTACTAATCTATGGCATATCACTCATCTTATCGACTCTTTATGTAAGATACATAGACACGCTTCATCTTTGGAGAGTTCTCCTTCAGATAGGGTTCTGGATAACCCCCATTATCTACCCTATGAGTGTGGTACCAGAAGAAATGAAGAAAATTATACTACTTAATCCGTTGGCAGGAATTATTACACAGATAAGGGAAGTTCTTATTTACAATACCCATCCATTAACATCAACTATGATGATCACGTTCTTTTCAACAGGAGTAATCTTTCTGATAGGGAAGTATATTTTTAAGAATAAATCTTCAAAATTTGCGGAGTGGATATGATAAACGCCATAGAAATAAACAATCTGACAAAAACATTTAAAATTCCTCACGAGAAGAGTAGGGGTATCAAAGAGGAAGTAGTTAATTTATTCAAAAAAAGAAGAGGATATGAAGAATTAAAAGTTTTCGATAATCTAAATCTCTCCATCAAAAAGGGAGAATTTATAGGAATAACCGGGCCAAATGGCGTAGGAAAATCCACCTTACTAAAAATCATAGCTAAGGTTATTCAGCCAACATCAGGTAAAGTCCATATAAATGGCAAAATAAGCCCTTTTCTTGAATTAGGTACGGGTTTTCAAAATGAATTGACGGCCCGAGAAAATATCTTCCTCTACGGAGCAATTTTAGGGTTAACGAGAAAAGAGGTTAGGGAAAAGTTTGACGAGATAGTTACATTCTCAGGATTAAAAAAGTTTTTAGACACAAAATTGAAGAATTTTAGTTCAGGAATGATGGCGAGATTGGGTTTTTCTATAGCCATCCACGTCAACGCCGATATATTGCTTGTTGATGAAGTACTTGCTGTCGGAGATGAAGAATTCCAAAAGAAATGTTATAAAATATTTAATAAATTCAAAAAAGAAGGAAAAACCATTGTTCTCGTAAGTCATGATAAAGAAGCGATAAAAAGATTTTGTAATAGAGAAATGAGTTTAAGAAAATGAACCAAGAATTAAATCCTAAGAGGATTAAACTGTTTAAAAAATTGAATGAAGCTGTTGAAGAATCAAAACGATCAAGAATAAGAAGATTGCTCAACAAACCAGTATCCACTCTCATCAATTCAGCGGTGCATAAGTTGCTTAAATATGGGCACTTGGAGATAGCACATAAAGTAAAAATAAAGACCTTCTGGGGGAAGAAAATAATTACCATTCTTTCCGCTTACTCAGACCTATGGAGATGCGGCGCATATATAAACGACCCTGAAGTTAGACTAACAAGATTTCTAATTAAAAACACCAAAGAAAAAGGTGTTTTTTTTGATATCGGTGCAAACATAGGTTATTATTCTCTTTTAGTTTCAAACATCGCTAGTGGTGTAAAGATATTTTCTTTTGAGCCAGACCCGTTTAATATAAGACTGCTAATATCTAACAAAGAAGCAAACATAGATATAATTCAAAAAGCAGTTGGCCGAGAGAATGGAAACGCAGATTTTTATGTATCAACCAAAGCAAACAGCGGGATATCTACGTTAAAATTAAAAAATAGAGATTTATTAGAAAAAAGAAATTTTAAGAAAATGAATGTTAAGTTAGTGACCATGGATACATTTTGCAAAGAAACTAGGCGTGTACCAAATCTAATTAAAATTGATGTAGAGGGAGCAGAAGAAGACGTCTTGAAGGGGGGCTCTCGTACATTAAAGGAAGCAGACCCCACAATTATTATGGAAGTGTGGTGTACACCCTTTACAGAAAATTATAGAAATGCATTGAAAATACTAAAAAAGGCAGGTTTTAAGTGTTTTAGTATAGAAGAAGAAGGAACCCTAAAAGAAAGAGACTATAAGAAAATAGAAGATTACTTCAAAGAACTGCAAGAAAAATATATATCCATAAGGGACTCGTCAAATTTTGACAATTTAGTTTTTATGAAGGGGTAAAAATGAACATCGTCTTTTTTTCACATAGTAGCGATAAATATGGGGCAGAACTATTTTTGCTAGAAACACTAACATGCTTAAAAGAAAGTAGAGAGAATCTGGAGCTTACGGTGATAACGCCTACAGAAGGGCCCCTAATTTCAGAATTGGAAAAGATTAAGGTAAGATATAGGGTTTACCCTTATAAGTGGTGGGTTGGACAAAAAAAATTCACCTATAAAAAAATAAGAAATGTCTTAAATATTTTGGCAGCTTGGATGATTGCAAAAAAAATAAAAAAACTAAAGCCAAATATAATATGCACGAATACGATAACTACAAACGTCGGTGCATTTGTCGCATACTTTTTAGAAATTCCCCATATCTGGTTCGTCCACGAATTCGTCGGGAAAGGACAGGATTTAAAGTTTGATTTAGGAGATAAATGGTCCTATGGATTTATGAATAAAAGGACAGATAAAGTAATAACCAATTCAAAAACGTGTTACGATTTCTATGCTGAAAATATAGATAAAGAAAAGATTAACTGGCTATATAATAAAAATATGAGGGTATCTAAGAACCAGCTGAATAAAGCTAGAAATGATTCCTTTAAATGTATTATAGTCGGGTCCATAAACAAAAATAAAAATCAAGAATTAGCAATAGATGCCATTAAAGAATTGAAAAAAAGCATCAAAAAAATAAGTTTGTTGTTGGTGGGTGATGGAGACAAGAAGTATGTTGAATTTCTAAAAGAAAAAGTAAAACGAGAGAATTTAAGCGAAATTATTCATTTTAAGGGTTATACAGACGATCCATACCCCCTCATAATGGCCTCAGATGTTATGCTGATATGTTCTAAACAAGAAACGTTTGGGAGGGCGTTAATAGAAGGAATGATAGGCAAAAAACCAGTTATCGCTCCAGATATTGCCGCTGTTTCTGAATTAATATCAGATAAAGAAGACGGAATAATCTATAATAAAAATAATGTTGAAGATTTGATAAAAAAAGTCGTAGAAGTATATAAAAATCCGAAAACAGGTTTAGAGATAGGAAAAAGGGCAAGAAAAAAAGCATTAGAATTTCATCAGCCAGAAAAGTACAGTCAGGAACTGATAAAAATGTTCAAAGAAGTAGGTAAAAAAGTATGAATTATCCAACTGTAGACATCATCACGGTAACGTATAATTCTTTTAGTGACATGAAAAAATACTTTGAGGGAATAAAAGAAATTAATTATCCAAAAAATAAGCTAAAGTTATACATCAGAGATAATGCATCAATGGACAACACCGTTGAAATAGTAAAAAATGAATCGGCGGGGATTAAAAAGAGTATTACCACAAACAAAGATAACGTTGGCTTCAGTAAAGGAAATAATCAAGCAATAGAAAAATCAAATGCAAAGTACATTCTTTTTCTTAATCCAGATACGTACATCACCAAAGATTGTATACGCATATTAGTCGATTTTCTTGAAAAAAATAAAGAGTATGGTTTTGCAGGAGGAAAATTATTAAAGTTAGATGGAACTATAGACAGTGCTGGAATCTTACTCACAAAAAATAGAAAATTTGCTGACAGGGGAATTGGAAAAAAAGACACTAAAGAATTTAACAAGGAAGAGGATATATTTGCAATCTGCGGCGCTGGATTACTATGTAAAAGGAGAATGTTAGAAGATATAAAGGTGATGGAAGAATATTTTGATGAAGATTTTTTTGCTTATTATGAAGATATCGATTTGTGTTGGAGAGCAGGAAAAATGGGTTGGAAAGGAAAGTATATTCCAAAGGCAGTAATTTACCACAAAAGAGGCCATGATCTTGAACCGTTCACTCTTCGACGCTGGACTTCCCATACAAAAAAAAGAAGAGCATATATTAAAAACGATAAGATAAAGATCGGCAGAAGACTTCTATTCAGGAACAGCATTCTCATACTGTTCAAAGAAGAAGAACTCTCGACATTGCTTAAAAACAGCATTCCTATCTTAGGGCGTTTAATAGGACGACTAGCTTATATAGCTTTATTCGAAGGGTATTTGCTCAAAGAAGTGAGTACAATAGCTGATTTAATACCGGTAATGATAGAAAAAAGAAAAGAGATAAACATGAAGAAAAATGAACGTAGCATTGATTCATGACTATTTAGAAAACAAGGGGGGGGCTGAGGCAGTATTTGAAAAACTAATAGAGCTGTTCCCAAAAGCAGAAAAGTATACTCTATTTCACGATAAAAGTAAGGTATTAAAGAAAGTTAGTATGCATACAAGTTTTATTCAAAAAATTCCTTTTAAAGATTATAGAAAGTTAGTAGCACTTTTTCCACTAGCAGTTAGCTCGCTCAGGGTACCAAAAAAAACAGAAATAATACTATCCAGCAGTCACGCCTTTGCCAAAGGAATAAGAAAAAATAAAGGAGCAATTCATATCTGTTATTGTCATACACCTATGAGGTACGCATGGGATATGTATGAAGACTATCTAAAAAATGAAAACATAAGTATAGCATTCAAAATCGGTTTTCCAATTGCAATGGCGGTAATTAGAAAATGGGATTATTTCACAGCCAAAAAAGTTGATTATTTTATAGCAAATTCAAAAAATGTACAAGAAAGGATAAAAAAATATTATCGAAAAGAGTCAACAGTAATATACCCTCCCGTCCGGACCAAATTTTTCACACCTCAAAAAAAGAATGAGGGATTCTACCTCATCGTATCGAGATTGGTGTCTATGAAAAGAATAGACATAGCAGTTGATGCTTGTACGCAATTAAATAAAAAGCTGGTCATAGTTGGTGGGGGTAGAGAGCTGGAGAGATTAAAAAAAATAGCCGGAAAGACAGTAGAGTTTAAGGGCGAATTACCAGACGAGGAGGTTCGAGATTATTATCGACGTTGCAAGGCCTTCATCTTTACAAGCAATGATGACTTTGGTATAACTCCTGTAGAGGCGCAGGCATGTGGAAAACCAGTAATTGCGTTTGCTAAGGGAGGAGCATTAGAAACAGTTATTGAGGGTAAAACAGGACATTTCTTTAGCGAGCAGACTTCTCCTTCCTTGATTAAAGGAATAAAGGAATTTGAGGAGATGTCTTTGAGTTCAAAAGAATGCAGAAAAAATGCAAGGCGATTCGATGAAGAAGTATTTAAACAAAAGATGATGTCTTTCATACAGGAGAAGTATAAAGAAAATGTCGAAAAGAGATAATGAGTGGTTATACATCGCTTTAACGATAGCAGTGGATATCCTAAGTGTTAACTTAGCTTACCTTCTTGCTTTTTGGTTACGTTTCTATGCAGGTATAGTGCCTATCACTAAAGGCATTCCATCGTTAGGGTCTTATCTTTACCCGATGGTAATGATTACGTTTCTCTTTATCATCATTTTTAAAGTAATGGGCCTGTATACCATACAAAAGATAAAGAGCGAAGGATGGAAAATAACAAAAGCAGTTTCGTTACTCATTCTTATCTTCATGGCAGTTACATTTCTCTATAGAGAAATATCCTATTCAAGAGTGTTTCTTAGTTTATTCTGGGGAACCACAATATTGATAGTTATGTTGTCGAGAAGGGTAATCACTAAAGTAAAAGAAAATCTCATAGAGAAAGGGATTCTTAAAAAAAGGGCGCTAATTATTACATCAAGAAACGAAAACCTAAAAAAAGAACTAGAGGCAACAAAAGAATTTGAAATAGTGCAAGTAGTAGACTTCAAGGATTTAAATAAATTAAGAAAATTGGTGAAAGATAAATTTATAGACACGATATTTTTAATGCTTCCAGATACGGAACAGCACCAAATCCTAGACATAATTAACGTAGCAGGGCATCACATTGATTACAAAATAATACCGACGGTAACCGATCTCGTAAAAAAACAATTCATTATCTCTTATGTAGGTGCTTTGCCCGTGTTGACGCTCAAAGAAACACCTCTACAAGGATTTAATATGTTGATGAAGCGTATTTTTGACATAGTCATCGCAACAACAATTCTGCTCCTCTCTCTGCCTCTTACTATGATTATTGCATTAGCAATAAAGCTCTCATCCTCGGGCCCACTACTTTATCATCAAGAAAGAATTTCTTATAACAACAAACCATTTACCATCCACAAATTCAGAACCATGATTCAAGAAGCTGAAAAAGAAACTGGGCCGATATGGGCAAAAAAAGACGATGGGCGAGTAACAAAAACAGGTCATTGGTTAAGAAAGACCAACTTAGATGAATTGCCACAGCTAATCAACGTCTTAAAGGGAGATATGTCTATCGTTGGTCCTCGTCCGGAACGCCCTTTTTTCACAGAGAAGTTCAGTAAAGAAATAAAAGCGTATTTCGAGCGTCACACAGTGAAACCCGGTATGACTGGATGGGCCCAAGTCAACGGTTATATAGGTAACACTTCTCTGGAAGAAAGAATTAAACACGATGTGTATTATATACAAAACTGGTCTCTTCTTTTTGATCTTAAAATTCTTTTCCTCACTTTGCCCTTTATTTTTTCTCAGAATTTACAATTCGATAAATGGCGACACCGTCTTTAAAGTATTTCTTTTCCATACCCTTGATTTGTCTGCCTGCTAACATTTGATACATACGCGAATAACAGAGATCATCTGCAAAATAGACCCCATCAGTGTGAGGGGCAAAGGTCCTCAAATAAACACATCCAACGCCATTACCGCTGTAATAAGTGTTATTGACATAAGCGCTGCGAAGAGGATAAAACGTCTCATCTTCAACACGATAGACAACAAAGCTAGTAGCATTAATATCTTCCACAATAATGTCAAAAGAGAGCCGACCAAAAGAAGAGCTTATTTCTCCTTCATCGGTAAGATTCAAAGCAACATTTAAGTAAGAACCAGTATAAACACCATCTCCAAAATAAGTAAGATAAGCAAAATCCTCGGCATTTCTAATCTTTCCACCATACATAAGAGAAATAAGTTTATCAAGATCCCTGTCGACCAACAACACATACATCGGTCCATCAGCGCCTAAATCGACAGTTTCGTTGGTTAATAAATAACGATAGCCTTTTTGCCAACGCTCTTCATCCATGCCTAAGGAATGAAAATAATAATATCTGTGAGCAAGATATTCTGCAGCTGCACTACGAACATCAGGTGTTAAAACACAAGCGTTTGGCTCCGTAGTTTCTCGTAAGTAAGTATAAGCCTCAAACTCTCGCGGTTCGAGGAGCGGGTGAAAATAAAGAGGGTAAATGTAAAAGATGTAAACAATGAGAACAATTCCCATTATCATGCCAATAAAAAAACTGAGATCAAATTTTTTTCGTAATATGATAGGACGTCCAACAAAAATACTGACAAGAAGAAAGAGGGGAAGAGAAGCAAAGAAGACGTAACGGACACCTGATTGAAGAAGATAAAGGGAGGGAAGAAGCCAGCCTAAAAAAAATGCGTGGGGCGCCGTAAAGGATCGAAATAAAAAGAAGAGTCCAACAGGAAAAAGAAAAATAATCAAAAAATAAAAAGAGTAAAGTTGATAAAAGCTAAGAGGCTCGGTTTCTAAAAAGGCATATCCCCCAGCAGCGTTAATGGATCCAAAACCGCCAAGGAGAGGCAAAGCCTTATCCCAGAAAATCCAAAAAGACAACAGAACCACAATCATCAAAAAAAGAAGAGGCAACCAACGACGCCAACACAAAGAAAGATACAATGCCCCTAAGAAGAAAAATAATCCCAAAAGCAAAAAGAAATAGTATTCGTCAAGGAAAACATAGCCCTTTCCGTATAGGTCGAGTGTAAAAAAGAAAAAATAAGCAACAACCGCTTGCAAGATAAGACTTACTGCTGCCAAAAAAAGATGCTTGGAGACAAGGGTTCTTTTGAAAAAGTGAAAAAGACAAAAGAAGAAGAGACACGAGCTATAGACAACAAAAAGAAGAGGATAGCCGTTCCAGAGGAAAACGGTAAAGCCACTTAATGCCCCTGCAATACCTGCAAAAAGAAAGTTTCGGCGATGACGAATAAAAGAAAGGAAAAGGAAAAGAAGGCTTGCTAAGAGAAAGGGGTAAGTTAGGGCATCGCCGCGATAAACTTGTGGATGGCTTTTAGAGACAAAAGCAATGGAGAGAGAAGCGAAAAAGAGGCCCCATAAAGCAATTCTGACGCCAAAGAGTTCTTTAGTAAGGAGATAAAAAAGTAAAAGAGAGAGTATGCCCAACAACACAGGAAGTAAGATAAAGGCAAGTTTAACTCCAAGCAGATGTGAAAGAAGATAGGGGAAAAAATAAAAACCAATAGGGTGCCCGCCTTGCGTCCCCTCGTAACAGACTGCGCGATCATTTGCAACTTCTAGACGCCCTTTCTCCAGAGACTGTTCAACAATGGTGGCATGATAAAGAAAGTCTGAGCCGAAGATAGAAGGCGTCCAAAAAGCAAAGCGGAGGAGAACTGCGAGACTTAAGCAAAAAAGAATGAAAAGGAGTTCCGATCTTTTCATAAATAAAAGTCTAACTAAGGGTATTTAAGATTAATTAAAAGGAAAAAAAGAAGGACTATGGTCCTTCAGCAGTTAAAGCAAAGTTTCCTTCTTTGACTCTAATATTTTGAGAGCTATCTTTCCATCTTAAGGTAATCTTTCCTTTAACCTTATCACCCTGATTAACACCTATTGGCATGGCAGTGAGAAGATTGTACCAACAATTCTGCGATTTACCATCAACAATCGTCATAGTCGATGTTGCTTGTGAAATAGCACAATTATTGCCCGTAATACCCGTAAGAGATGTAGGGTTACCAGTCAGTAAAACATCAGCTGCAAATGACGTCATCGTATATCCCAATCCATTTTGGAAGGTAAACTTAACAACGTCTGAGTTTGCATCCGCAAAAGAACTGGTACAAGAAATACCAGCAAATAAGACACACTGGTCAGGTAAAAACTGTCCTGGATTTAATACACCAAAGAATGCTAATGCACCAATGGCTACGAGCACAACTAACAATGCCCAACCATAGGTCATCAAGAACTCCATGGCTGCTTGGGCTCGTTTGAAATGATTCAACACGATCCATCTTTTCATCATCTAATCAACCTCCTCTTTGTCATATTGAATGAGTAGTGTTATTGCAATCACCAGCAAAACTAATATATAAAGCTTCCCTTTTGGAGGAAGAAGAGGAAGAAAATAATATTACCACTCAAGAGATAAAAAGAAATGTTAAATAACCTCGTTCAGCAAAATTGAACAATGGAAAAAGAGAGGGGTTCAACGTCGGCACAGTCCTCCATTGAGTTTCTCATTCTGGCAGGGATAGTGATGATTCTCCTGATTCCGTTGTTTTACTATACGACGGGTAATGTGGATACGATACGAGAACAGAGGATTGCTGAAGGTGCGCAATCCGTGAAGAATGCCGTGTCTACTTTGTTGGAGCTGGGAGAGAAATCGAAGACGGTGGAGATTATTACCAATCCTTCTGGTATAGAAGGATATACAATTCAGGGAAATGCCCTGCATATTTTGTTTCAGGGATATAATGTCAGTACGATCTTTCCCATTCCGATCTATGGGTTATCGAAATGGCCTATTACCGAGGGAACCCATAGGATAAACATCTATAATGAAGGTGAGTATATTGTCTTTGCTGAATGTGGTAACGGGATTATAGAGGCGTTCGAACAATGCGATATCATGCCTACTTGTCCAGGCGGTACCTGTATTGCTCCTGGTCAAGAAGATGAATGTAAGTGTACCTGTACCACCGACGCGCAATGTCCAAGCGGATACGAATGCGAGTCAGGAGTAGTGTGTGAGCCAATCGACAAATGTCCTCCTTCCACCACTTGGGTAAACGGAAAATGTTGTACTGATAGCGATGTAGATACTTATTTCGTTGAAAATGGAGTATGCGGACTTCCTCTTGATTGCGACGACAACAATGCAGCGATTAATCCTGGCGCAACAGAAATATGTAATGACGGCGTCGATAACGATTGTGACAACCAATTGGATTGCGCAGATCCGGATTGTTCTGGTGTCGGAACCTGTCCAGTAGGTCCTTCTGGTCCTACCTGTGGTGACGGGATCGTCAATCAACTAACAGAAGAATGCGATGATGGCAACGGCAATGAAGCAGATCTCTGCACTTCTTCTTGTACGTGGACAACCTGTGGTGATGGCATCCTCCAAGAACCAAACGGTGAAGGACTATGGGGTCCTCTAGGCGACGGATTTGAAGAATGTGACGACGGTAATCTGTTGTTTAATGACGGATGTACTGCTGCTTGTCAGATTGAACTGCTCTGGTCGCTGTCTCCTAATCCCGTATTTATTGGTAACCCTGTAGCGCATACGCTCAACACAAACGTCTTCAATTACCTGACAGCATACCACGCAACAGGCATCCCAACATCCACCATAGTAAAGATATGTGATCAGACAGGCTGTGATGGCGTAGGAAATTGTGTAGGCGCACAGACCTGCAGTTTCAACGTGGCATCAGGCCAATCATCATGTACTGCCAGCGCTCCCATGATACCAAATACCTACCCGAGATTTGCATGCCTCTGGTACAAAGCAACCATGCAGGTATTAGTCGTACAAGGCCCACCTGGACCGACATGTGGTGACGGCACCTGCAGCCCAGGAGAAACATGCCCAGCAGATTGCATTCCACCTATCGTGTGTGGAGATGGATCGTGTGGTGCTGGCGAAAATTGTTGTGCAGATTGTGGTTGTCCTGGCGGAGAACAATGTATTTCAGGCACGTGTCAACCAACAGGGGGCGGTGGAGGATGTACGCCAAGTTGTGGTTCTGCGGTATGTGGTCCAGATCCCATATGCGGCACAAGTTGTGGAACTTGTCTACCTGGAGAAATCTGCACGAACGGATTCTGTGTAGGTGATCCCGGATTCTGTGGAGACGGACAGCTCGACCCCGGTGAAGAGTGTGAAGTGCCAACAGATTGCCCTGATCAATCAGGAATGGCCGAAAGTTGCGTCAGTTGCACCTGCGCATATACGCCTTTTGGCGGTGGTGGAGGTAAACCCTTTGATCTCTAATAAAATAATTATGTTGGGAATAGTGCTGATAGTAATAAGCGGATGTTCCATGAGTGCACCGAAAAACCCACACATGACATTGCAGGAGCAAGCCATTGAAAAGAGTGACGAAACAGCAGGTACACAACACAAGCAGGTCTACGAATTTGATCAATATTGTAAAATTGTCATCACTGAAAACACATACGCCCAACTCCTCAAAGACAGTCTAGGATTTGTAGAAGCAAATCCACAGAAGATTTCTCTCCTTGAATTAAGAGAAGATGAAAGCAAAAAGGAAGTCCACATCCACTATCTTCTCAATGAGAATAATCTGGAAACCGAAGTAAAGATAAAGGTAAAAAGGTGTGAAGACGAGGGCGTCACCGCGATGATATTCTGTCCAAAAGTCTGGTTCTCCGCTCACAAAGAGATTATTGATGCCATGATGTATTCTCTGGAATGTTGAGAAGCGTTAAGTATATATAGAAAAGAATAGGTTAGAGTATATATGAAAGGAAGATTAATGGTTGGGGCATTGGCGCTCGCAGGCATAGTAAGTTATCTACATAATCAAACCTCCCCCACCATGCAACCAGCAAGCTTGGAAAGGAGCGTTGCTGCAGCATCTCCTCAATCCTCAAGACTTGCATCATTTGAGTCGCATCGAGAGCCGGTAAAGACAAACGTAGAAACAGAAGAAGAGTACAATAAAGAAGAATCAGCGTCGGAGATACAACCTGCGCCCTACCAAGGAGACACAATCATTCCCTCACTCATGCAATCTCGATATAACATCAATATGTCTACTGTCGGTAAAATAATCGAAGACTCCCTCGATTATATGAACCTCGCTAAGCCCACAGCAGAAAATAGAACGGTAGGAATGAGAGCGTATGTGGTGGAGTTAGATGAAGGAGCTCGATTGGAGTATATTCCAACAACCCATAATGATGGAAGCAGGGAATTAGTGTTCTCCATCGATCCAACAAAAGATGATCCAATTTCTTATCTAAAGTATATCACATTGCAAATAAGAATTGCGGTTGATTCAGAAGGAAAAATAAAAAGAATGGAATGCAAGCCGACCCTAGACGCAGACATAGAAAATAATCAATGGGGCGCGATCGCGTATTATGAAGCAATGAGAGATATGCGTGCACCAATCGCACAAGATATAGTGTGGGAGCGCAACCAAGAAGGAATCCTTGAAGCAAGGGTGATCGAGAGAGGAATTAGAGAAATAGTGGTGTTGGGAAAAGATGAAGAAGATCCCTTGATTTTGCTCAACTGCGAAGAGCTATCAGGGTACACAGCAACACCAACATACCGAGAGAGAGCAACATTCGAACGCATCGTTGAAAAAGCAACGCAAGGTTTATAAAAGAAAAAGGAAACAAAAAAGCATGGAAAAGAGGGAGCAACAGATTGTTCTTTACGCGGGGGTTATTCTGGCAGTAGCATTGCTCATCTCACTCGCAAAAACAAACGAAGTACCCACGGGACAATTGGTGCTTGGCGGCAAACCAACATCTACCTCAGGCGACACGCCGTTGCCAGGGCAAAATCCTGGAGACTATGATAGTGGCGAAGACTGTACCGCACAAGGCGGTTCAAGTCCAGGAAGCGGCCCAGGCGGAACACAGGATTGTGAAAAAGCATTCAATGCTGCATGTGCTGAAGCAAAAACAAAAGCGCAGACAGAGAAGGGACCAAAGTGTAATACCAATTGTATTGCAGCAGGATATGTTAGTGGATCATTAACAGGTTGTACATGTCCATTAACAGGAAATAATCCAGATACTGGACAACCTTATACCTGTTTCACGCAAAGCCCGACAGGGAAATGTGTGGCAAACACGGTAGCGCAGTGTACCTGCACCTGTCAGACAAAAGCAAAGGAAATAAAGAAAAGGTAAGAAAATGAAATCAAAGTATATACTCTCTGTAATCATGGTGCTTGCTCTAATTACCATGGGTGCAATGATAGTCTCACAGCGGGTAAAGGCAGATGGCTATGGAAGCGGAACAACCTCCACGTCAACAACATGCAGTGGCAGTACCGACAACAGCGTAAGCTGCAACGGTGAAGGCGAAACGATCACGGAAGCAATAAACGCGTGTTTCGGGGATTGTGGTGACAAATGTAGCCCCCAACTAGATGTGTTCTGTACTTCATGTAAGCCAACCAGCAAATGCAGCTGTCCAAAGAATGTAGGAACGCCGGAGTGTAATATTGTCAGTCAGGATTGTGTCAAGTTGGGTACAGATGGTAAACCCAAAGTACCTCTAGAATCTGTTCCAGGAAAAACCTGTACAGCAACAGGAAAGGTCTCTCCTTGTAAGGCAGACTGTACACCAAAAGAAGCCAAGCCTAAAAAGTCTGGTGTAGGCAGTAAATAACACCACTCTAAAGATATCACAAAAGGTTTTAGAGTCGCTTTCTCTCATACTTTCCAGTGAAAAAAAGGAAAGAAGAAAAAGGAATTTTGTCGGCGCAGTCCTCCATTGAGTTTCTCATTCTGGCAGGGATAGTGATGGTTCTCCTGATTCCGTTGTTCTATTATACCACAGGTAATGTGGATACCATACGAGAACAGAGGATTGCTGAAGGTGCGCAATCCGTGAAGAATGCCGTGTCTACTTTGTTGGAGCTGGGAGAGAAATCGAAGACGGTGGAGATTATTACCAATCCTTCGGGCATTCAGGGATATACAATTCAGGGAAATGTGTTGAATATTCTCTTTCAAGGGTATAACATTAGCACTATTTTTCCCATTCCGATCTATGGGTTATCGAAATGGCCTATTACCGAGGGAACCCATAGGATAAATATCTATAACGAAGGGGAGTATATTGTCTTTGCTGAATGTGGTAACAGCATTCAAGAAGCCTTCGAGCAGTGTGATGGAACAGACACCTCTTGTCTCAGTTGTACTGCTCCAGGAAGCGCGCAAGAATGTCAATGTACCTGCAGCACCACAAACGATTGTCCGGCAGGAAGTGTATGCGAGCAGGGAATATGTGTGCCATCAAATGAATGTCCTCCGGGAACAGATTACATATTAGGAAAATGTTGTGTGGACGAAGATAACGACGGATACTACGCAGAAAACACCGTTTGTGCACCCTTAGATTGCGACGACGCCAGTCCAACAACCTATGCAGGCGCACTGGAAGATTGCGCAGATGGAAAAGATAACGATTGCGACGGATTGATTGACTGCAACGATCCAAGCTGTTGTACAGATCCAGCATGTAGCAGCAGTCCAACCTGTTCAGGAGGAGAAACCTGTGGCAATGGATACTGCGGTAGTGGAGAAACCCAAGCGAACTGTCCAAGTGATTGTAGCTTCGGATTATGTGGTAATGGAGTAATAGATGGTGCCGAAGAATGTGACGATCACAACATCATCCCCGGTGACGGATGCAGCACCACCTGCCAGCAAGAAATAACGCTGCTCATCAGTCCAAGCAGCACCTTCCCCAACAAACAAGTGAAGTTCAGCGTTAAAGAAACATCGTTAGGATACTTCCAAAATGAGGTGATAGAAATATGCAAGTCCTCTGGTTGCAACGCAGGAGGAAGTTGTCTCATACCTAATGAAAAAGTATGTGAGTATGATGTCTCTATCGGACAGGTTTCATGCATTGCAGCAGCGCCGTCAAGCATAGGGCAAAAAACATACTGGGCATGTACAGCACAAGAAGCAGACGATAATATTCTTACTGTCAAATCTGGATTCTGTGGAGACGGATATTGTGGGTATGGAGAAAACTCTGTAAATTGTCCGACAGATTGTTTCGGCATGCTCTGTGGAAATGGAATTCCTAACCCAGGAGAAAATTGTGCAAACTGCCCAAGCGATGTGGGTTGCCCATCATCTCAAGTATGCAATCCCTTCGGTACCTGTGTTTCCGGCCAACCACCTGGATCGAGTTCATGTGAACCCTGTTGCGGTGGACTACAAACCTGCGGTAATGAGCTCTGTTGTGGTACGAGTTGTGGAACCTGCACCGGTTTCCCACTTACCTTCTGTGACGGGTACTCCTGTATGGAAATGCCGGGTGAAGTAACCGGTTGTGATCCTCCTCAATGTTTCGGTGATACCTGTGTAGAATGGCTTTGTGCAGACGGAACCCACCCTGCCTGTAACAATAACTGTTGTGGTGATTGTGGTGGTGGCGGAGGAGGAAATTGTCCACCATTGCAGCAATGTGTAAGTGATTGTATCCAAATTATATGTCAAGATGGTACCCACCCAGCTTGTAATAACGGTTGTTGTGGGAGCTGTCCAACGGTAGGACCGTTAGAAGGCCACTAGCAAGCCCTAAAAGTGTTGTAGTAATCCAGACGAAAAAAAAGCTAAAATCCATAAACTTATATAGAAGAACAAGTTACAGAATACTTACCCATACAACATATGGTGGAGGGTAAGATGACTGACATGATTTGCCAGGGATGTGGAGCAATTTTCACCTCAGAAACCGATCAAGTTCCAACCGGACTGATGTGTTCTTGCCAGCACACCGAATTTAAAATTCAAGCACTTTAAATAACGTGTACCAAAAGTAATCCTACAAAACACCCTGCCGTCAGGAAGGGCATTGCAGGATAATACGTATTCTTTCGAGCTTGCACAAGTAACAGCAATAACGCTAAGGTAATCACTCCGCTAACCATCAAGCTGCTCGTCCATCCCATCGTCTTCAAAATAACTCCAGAAAAAAACAATGTAAACCCAATATCTCCTCCGCCTAATACTGCTCTCTTGTCTTTTCCATAGGGAATCAAAAATCCGGCAAATAAGTTGGTGTGGCTTTGGAACTGTGCAAGAGCAACCATATGCTTCGTCCCCCATACCGCGATGGCATCATAGGCAGACACTAACAAAAGCAAGATGCTAACGCTCCAGAGGTTCAAGAAAGGAACAAACACGGCAGCCAATCCGCCATAGAGGAAGAGTTCAGTGAAGTTATGAAGAACAGGCTGTCTCCACCATACTTTAGCAAGTGCCAGCACGCCAGCAGCAATCAACGCAACCGTCTCTCCAAAAAGGATACGAAGTGCAATCGTTAAGCACAGCCACACGCTAATGAAAAACCAGAAATTCCACACGCGGAAGAAGCGAAGCTTCATTACCAAAAATAAAACGCCCGTCGCAATCAAGATCATCGCAAACACAGGAAGATAACTCGTTTTCTCATCCACATCAGGCCGTTCAACACCATACGGCAAAGCCCCCCAAGTGATGTTCGTGACCGTAACCCCATCAACAACAACCTCTTCTTTCATCAAATAACCATCGACAATTGCTAACCCGATCACATGGGCAGCAAAGAAAAGAACAACAAGAAGTAACGTCACCATTAGGGTGTGTTTCATAGAATTAAAAAAGAAAGACTGTTAATAAACCTTGTGAGAACGAAAAGTATATATAAAATAGAACCGTTATAAAGATACGAGATGATAGAGCTCGGAGGAAACATTAAACTGGAAGGTTTCCACAATGTTGATGCTGCTTCTCTGATTATTATCAAGAAAATAGTGGGCAATTATGCCAAAAAGATGCAGGAACAATCCCCTTCCTTTCAGGAACTGACGTTATTGATGAACCAAACCTCGAATGCCATCAACATTCAAGCGCAACTTAAAGCAGAAAAAACCAGCAACGCCCAAGTCTCAGAAGCAAATCTCTTTTTTGCCGTTGATAAGGCCCTTGCAGAGCTTCTTGCAGGCATGTAACCGCATCGGCATTTGAGGAAGTTTCTATGCAGGCATACATAGTAAAGGCAAAATTTATATACAAGATATATCTTATTTATCTTATCTTTAAGATAATGGAGGTTACACCATGGAAGAAATTGTTGAAATCGGAAAGATAAGCTCACGAGGACAAATAGCTGTACCGGCAGACATACGAAGAAAAATGAAGTTAAAAGAAGGGCAAAAAGTGCTCTTTGTATTAGGAGATGACACGCTCTTAGTGAAAAAAATTATGCCAGAAACGTTTGCACAAATTACTCAGCCACTACGGGAAGCAGCAAAGAAAACAGACATGGAAGAATCTAACGTACCGGACATGATCCATCGATTCAGAAAAAAGAAACGACAATGAAAATCACCGTAGACACAAATGTCCTCATTTCTGCTACTTTTTGGTACGGTGATTCTTATAGGATCATAGAAGCAGTTGAACATAAAAAACTTACTCTTGTTTTATCAGAAAATATTATCGAGGAGTATAGGGCTGTCTTAGGGTATGAGGAAATCCAAGAAAAAGTAAAAAATAAAAATCTTGAAATGAAACGATCTATACAAAAGATTGTCTCCATAAGCAAAATTGTCATACCAACAAGAAAAATTAATGTCGTTCAGGATGATCCTGATGATAACAAAATACTAGAATGTGCAATTGCTGGAAATGTTGATTATCTCGTCACACAGGATAAACACCTATTGAATCTTAAGGAATTTGAAGGCATTAAAATTATAACACCTGATCATTTAGTGAAGTTTCTAAGTAGACTGGCGTAATAAAGGAAAAATTTTGGTTGGCTAAAGTAGAAATATACTAGAGGATTAAAGCTGAAGAAGCATAAAAATAGTTCTTTAACATTTAGTACGATATGGTTCTTTTTCAATGTGGTCTATTAATAATTCTAAGCCTATTGGTCCTTCAACCAATTCACCAAGAGAGTTTTCTCCACCGGTTCGAGCATCCCACATTCTTTGCCAAAGATCTCTTGTTGGCCATCTTGCATATGCCACATATATTCCATTTTCAGCTTTATGAAGACTAGAACCTAAACTACCAAGTGTTTCATATATCTTTTGAGTTCCTTCCGACCATTCACGCTCAAAAGCTTCCCCATTAGCAGGGTCTACTTTCCACTTGTACATTACTGCAAATACCCTACTCAATCCTCATTATACTCCTGTTTATAATCCTTTAGCCCAAATTCTAAATGAAACATAACAAGGTTTATAAACAAAGCTCAGTCTAGGTAGTTATATGTCAAAGCGTATTGGTGGATTTAGAAGGAAAACCAGAAGTAAGCTCAAGAAAAGCCCGGAAACTAAGGGTAAAGTGAGCATGACAACCTACTTCCAGCAATTAAAGGAAGGACAAAAAGTCGTCTTGAAATTAGAACCTTCCATCCACAAAGGAATGTTCCGTCCACGCTTTTACGGTAAAACGGGAACAGTTACAGGAGAACGTCAAGGTTCCTGTTACCAAGTCCGCATTAAAGATGGAAACAAAGAAAAAATGTTGCTGGTCCACCCAGTACATCTGAAGAGAGTATAACCATGCCGGAAATCGAAGTCATCAAAGAAATGCCATTAACCATGGCAGAATTGAAAGAGAAGCTAGCTCATATTAAGAAGAATCACGATTTAAGCTTCAGGGCAACCAAAGCTTTAGAATATTTAAACACCTTTGCCAAGCAAAAGCCCAAGGAAGCTGAAGACATGAGAAAAAAGATCCAGGATCTGAACATTATCAGATTGAAGGAAACACACATTGTAAAAATTATCGATCTTCAACCAAAGGATGCCGACAGTCTCAAGGCCATTTTAGCCAATGAGAACGTCACCCTCCGGCCTGAAGATATGAAAAGGGTCATAGAATGCGTGCAATAACGAAATTCAGAGTGATGAGCAATGATGCAACAACGAACGAAAGAAGAGAAAGCAATCGTTTTGGACTTTCTCCCCAATGGATATGCCTCGGATACACGTCCGATGCACATGAAGTCTGCCATAGCTCAAGCACTCGGTAAAGAACATCTTATTCTCTTAGAATTAGTGCCAAAAAAAGGAATTTTTCTCCAACCCAACGAAGAAGTCTACATGGGAGAAGGTAAACGAGACAAGATCCACCACATCGTCGGTCGTATTCCCTATGATAAATTAACTCAAACAGCACGGGTAAGTTTGGAACAGTACGTCGAACAAACGGTCTCCCAAAAAGAAGCGAAATTTGTAGAATTCTTCAACAAAGCCCAACCCATCAACACTCGAAGTCATCAAATAGAACTCATTCCAGGAGTGGGAAAGAAGCATATGTGGGAAATCCTCGAGGAACGAAAGGACAAACCCTTCGAAAGCTTTGCTGACATTAAGGAACGGGTAAAGCTGATGCCCGATCCGAAGAAGGCAGTCATCAAAAGAGTGATGATGGAAATACGGGGAGAAGACAAATATAGAATCTTCGTAAGTGCCTAAAACAGCACAAACAAGCCTTAGAAAGGCATAACCCGATATCTTTTTAAAGAGACTAAAACACCATCCCCCCATGAAAGAACTAGTCAGAATTGCCAATGCAGACATTCCAGGTAAGAAAACTCTCTACCACGCATTGCGAAGCATTTCTGGCGTCAGTTACTCCTTCTCGAACGCTATCTGTAAGATCTTAAAACTCAAAGACAAACAAAAGATCGGCGAATTATCCGATCAAGAATTACAGCGCATTGAACAACTCATCAGAAAACCAGAAGGCGTACCTCAATATCTCTTAAACAGACGAAAGGATTTGGAAACAGGAAAAAACCTCCACGTCATTGGAACAGACTTGAAATTACAAAAAGAATTTGATGTTCGTTTGATGAAGAAAATCAAAACCTACCGCGGCATGCGTCACGCATTTGGATTGCCTGTTCGCGGTCAGCGTACGAGAGGTAACTTCAGAAAAGGAGTTGCCGTCGGAGTGATGAAGAAAGCCACTAAAGTAGCAGCAGCTGCAGGTGGAGACAAGAAGGAGAAGAAATAATAGAAAATGGGAGATCCAAGAAAACATCGCAAGAAATTTGAACGTCCGCCACACCCATGGCAGGGCGCGCGTATAGAAAAAGAAAAAGAAATCGTAAAGAAATACGGTTTAATTAGAAAGAAAGAGGTCTGGAAGATGGATTCTCTCTTGCGTGAGTTCAAGCGTCAGGCAAAAAGCCTCATTACCAGAACAGACCCTCAATCAAAGAAAGAAGAAGACTTGCTCTTAAAGAAATTATACGGTCTCGGCGTCATAGGCAAAGACGCAAAAATAGAGGAAATTCTTGACTTAAGCACGCAAAATATTCTTGATCGCAGATTGCAAACCGTGATTGTTGCGAAAGGTCTAGCACGAACGCCAAAACAAGCACGACAACTAATCGTACACTGTCATATCCTCGTGAATGGAAAACGAATGACCATCCCATCCTACATCGTGAAGCGATCCGAAGAAGACAAGCTGGAGTATGATGCAAATTCTCCCTTCGCCAATCCCGATCATCCTGAACGAACAGTAGAAAAGAAAGAAAAAGGAAAAGTTATCACGCCTCTTGCTCCTAAAGGGCAAAAGGTAGAAAACACACCTATTGTGGTTGAAGCATGAACAAAGACGCATTACGTTGGGGAATTGCATATATCTATGCAAGTTACAATAACACCATTATTCATATCACTGATGTAACCGGTAGCGAAACTATTGCCAAAGCATCAGGCGGTATGGTCGTCAAAGCACATCGTCTGGAATCTTCTCCTACTGCAGCAATGAACGCAGCCAAACAAGCAGCAGAAATTGCAAAAGAAGCAGGCATTAACGCATTACATGTTCGTATTCGTGCACCTGGTGGACATCAAGGTCCGAATTCACCAGGTCCTGGAGCACAAGCAGCTATTCGTGCATTATCCAGAGTGGGTTTCAAAATAGGCATTATCGAAGACGTAACCGCTACGCCAACCGACGGAGCGAAGAAGAAAGGCGGTAAACGAGGTCGACGAGTATAATGAAAATAAAACCATTGCAAAAAGAAAAGTTGTTGCTGACTTTTGTAGTCGAAGGCATCACCGAAGCAAAAGCAAACACGCTGCGTCGTTTGATGTTAACAGAAGTACCAACCTTGGCTATCGAAGAAGTATCCATCCAAAAGAACAGCTCAGCCATGTATGACGAAATGCTAGCCCACCGTCTCGGTCTCGTACCATTAACAACCGACTTAAAATCCTACAAAACCAAAGAAGAATGCAAATGTGAAGGTAAAGGATGTGCTCAATGCACCTTAAGCGTATCAATCAAAGTAAAGGGTCCAGGCGTTGTCTATTCGTCAGCCATCGAAAGCGCTGATCCAAAAGTCAAGGCAGCCCACGAAAACATCCCAATCACCAAATTAAGCAAGAACCAAGAAGTAAAGGTAGAGGCAACAGCCATCCTAGGAAAAGGAAAAATGCATATGAAATTCTCGCCCGGTCACGTCTTCTATCGCGGCTACCCTATCATCACTATCGAAAAAAAAGGCGGCGTCAAGAAGTGCATCGAATCATGCGACAACAACCTCACGGAAAAAGGTGATCAACTAATCATTAAAGACCTCACCAAATGGAACGAAGCATGTGAGGAAATATGTGAAAAGAACGGCATGAAAGTGGAAGCAAGCAAGGAAGATTTCCTATTCACCATCGAATCCTGGGGTCAACTCCAGCCAAAAGAAATTCTCATCAAGGCATTAGATATCTACGAAGACAAACTCAGTGAATTTGCCAAGCAAGTCAAGGCATTGTAACCAGTTGTTTTATAAATTGATTATTCTCCTTCTGTTTACCCGCGGGGGTGCCAGAGCCTGGTCAAATGGGCTAGAGTATTCATACGGCCAACTTGAGGGGCTAGTGGCTTAGTGCCTACGCAGGTTCAAACCCTGTCCCCCGCACTTTTGAAAAGAGGAAAAACATGTTGTTTAAAAAAGAGGAATGGGGAGAAAAGATCCAACTAGTCATTTCCTTCCTGCTCCGTGCAACATTACTCGTAGGAATGACGAGTGCCGCAGACAAGGGGAATTGGTTGACTCTTTTCATGGCCACCTTTGCACTGCTCTTAACTTTTTTACCCTCTCTCATCGAACGAAACTACAAGATTTACCTCCCCATAGAATTTGAATTAGCAGTAACGCTCTTTGTGTACTCTTCGCTGTTCCTGGGAGAAGTTCATCAGTACTACACGAAGTTTTGGTGGTGGGATCTCTTCCTCCATAGTTTTGCAGGATTGACCTTCGGATTTATCGGCTTCCTCATCATGTACGTCTTGCATTACGAAAGGAAAGTGGCGGCAAGCCCTATCCTGATTGCTTTGTTTTCCTTCTGTTTCGCAGTAGCTATTGGTAGCATATGGGAGATCTTCGAATTTTCTATGGATCATTTCCTCGGCTTCAACATGCAAAAATCAGGATTGATGGATACCATGGCCGATATGATCGTCAACAGTGGCGGTGCATTATTAACTGCCACAATAGGATATTTCTATGTGAAGGGTGGTCCACGCCTCCTCTTTGATAGATTTCTTAATAGATTTATAGAGAAGAACCCGAGATTGTTCAAAGGTCGAAACCTTTAAAAACACTCCAAAAGGCTTATTCTTTACTCTGCGAGCTCACGCGCCTGAAGTAGAGGCTAACGAGTTCTCAATGTCTTAAACCATGAAAGCAACAGGTCCAACCAATCCCTGGTTACAGAAAACCATCAAAGAACTACGTGAAGCCAGTAAGAAGAATAAAGTGGGTATGTGGAACACCATTGCTGATGAATTGGAAAAACCAACCCGAAGACGCAGATCCGTCAACATTCTCAGAATCAACAGAAATACCAAAGCTAACGAAACTATTATCGTTCCAGGTAAAGTCCTCGGAACAGGCGATATGGATCACAAAGTCAAAGTAGCTGCTTGGCAATTCTCATCCGCAGCCAAACAAAAAGTAACAGCCCTTACCATTCAAGAATTAATCAAAGAAAATCCATCGGGAAAGAACGTGAGGATCATAGGATGATTATCGACGCAAAAGATCTCATCATGGGAAGATTAGCAAGCTTTGCAGCGAAGCAAGCGCTACGAGGAGAAACAGTAGATGTTATCAACGCAGAAAAAGTAGTTATTACTGGTTCCAGAAAGAACGTTCTAGAAAGATATATCCAAAAACGTGATCGAGGTCATCCTTATTCTGGTCCTTTCTTCCAGAGACGAGAAGAGAAATTGTTAAAGAAAACCATCACCGGTATGTTGCCTCATAAACAAGAAAAAGGAAGAAAAGCAACCAAGAACATCAAATGTTACACCGGTATTCCACCTCAATTCCAAGGAAAACCAGTAGCAGATACCACCAAGATAAACGTCCATAATACCAGAAACTTTAAGTATATCACCTTGCAAGAGTTGTGTAGCTTGTTAGGAAGAAAACAATGATACAAAAAACGATCTTAACATCCGGAAAGAGAAAGCGTGCCATAGCACGTGCAACCATCCGTCCGGGAAAAGGAAATGTTCGTATTAATCATCTCTTATTAGAACACGTCGAACCAAAACTCTGTAGAATGCGTCTCGAAGAACCCATGCTCTTAGCAGGAGAGATTGCAGGAAAAGTCAATATCGATGTGGATGTTCAAGGTGGCGGCTTCCAAAGTCAAACAGAAGCAGCCCGTCTCGCTATCGCTCGCGGTTTAGTTGCTTTCGCCAAAAGTAAACAATTGAAACAAGATTTCTTGAATTACGACCGACATCTCTTAGTGGCTGATGTACGTCGTGGCGAACCATCCAAGCCAAACGATTCCAAGCCAAGAAAGGCCAGAACGAAATCCTATCGTTAAGGCAATACTAGTCAAACTCGTCAACCGTGCGCCTGTTCTTTATAAAGTTGATAGACTACGTTCTCTCAGAACATCTGGAGGTGAACGCATGAACATTACAAGAATGATTAGAATGTATTTAGAAAAACCAAATAGGGACGAATATCCAGTAGCAGTAGCCATCAACGACAAGTACATTGTCTTTTCACGGGAATATATGCAGTTAAAAGAACAATGAATGAACTGAAAGGAAGGAATAGGGATATTGATCTACTCCCATCACCCAAACAGAGGATAAGTGATATTAAACCGTTTATATCCTAAAAAGCACGTGTTGAAAAATAACGGTCGAAACCTTTAAAAAACCAGGTAAAACCAGATAAGTTATGATTATTCCTGTTCGTTGCATGAGTTGTGGCAAGCCTATCGCCCAATACTGGGAAGAATACCAAAAGAGAACGCAAAAAGGCGAGCCTGCAAAGAAAGTCTTGGACGAACTCCATCTCAACCGATATTGCTGCAGAGCAGTCTTCTTAAGTCACGTCGAATTAATCGACACCGCATCTCAATTCAAAAAGAGCTAAAATGCGAGATCAAGCCTGGTTAGAATTGCGTTTCAATCAAATCTGGCAACTCTTCTTTCCCGACGTGGAAAAAAAGAACGTCTTTATTCGATGGAAAGGCAAGTGGAAAAACAAATTCGGTCACATCAAAACCACCAAGAAAGGTTCTGAAATAGCCATCAACACCTTATTCCAGGATCTCCGTGTCCCAGAAGAAGTCATCAAAGTCACCATCGCTCATGAAATTGTTCATTATCTTCATGGATTCCATTCCCATCTTCCCCGTCAATTCTCTCATCCCCACAAAGGCAACGTCGTCAACAAAGAACTGATCAAACGGGGCTTCAAGCACATGCTGGAATTCGAGCGTCAATGGTACAAGAAAGATTGGCTGCCCATCTACAAGGAGTATCACAAGCCAAAAGTAATTCAACCAAGACCAAGCCGGCTGAACTTCTTGCAGTTCTGGCAATAAGTAACCAACATCTTCTTCCTCGTTCGTACACGACAATTCACGCCAGGTTTCAGATAATGTAAACAATGCTTGCAGAACTTTCTTTTGAGTGAGCGAGGCAACTTCAACCTCACCTTCATCGCAATCTTACGTGCTTGTTTCACGTAGTGATGGCTTCGAGAAGAAGGAAAGGCCTTTTCTGCCTCTCGTAAAAGAATCTTGACGCGTTCCAAGGCAAGGATCTGTAAGGTTCCCATTTAAGGTAAGACAATGATGTTGCTGCGTCCTTTTTTAATCTTGCGAATGAGTTCTCGAGATTCCATGTCAGCAATCAACAACGAAATCTTTGCTTCAGATAAAGGAAAGATTTTCCTGATTTCTTTTTGAGTGACTCGTCCGCCTTGTTCTTTAACAAAGGATAATAACTTCTGAATGTCTTCCTCCGTATCTCCAGAGAGCGTCTGCGGTTGAGGAGTTGCTTCTTGTTGAGTAGGTGGAGAATGAGTATGATCATGTTCTTCTCTCAAGAAATGTTGTCTGTTCAAAATCAAGTATAATAAGAAAAACAAAATAGCAACCAAGGAAACGGCAAATCCTAAGGAGGAAGGAGTCGTATCATAAGGAACAAATTCATCTTCAGTCCAATTCCCAAAGAAAGGTTCATCTCCAAATTCGGGGCTTAAGATCAAATCAATCACATACACGCCCTCATCAGAGATAATAACCTGTTCTGAAGAACTGTAGAGGGTTCCATTTTCGTCATACACTGCAATCAACGTATACTTTCCTGGTGGAGCATTAAACGCATAAGACCCATCCTGGGAGACCAAGGTCTGTTCTGGGAGAGTGTTGATGCTGATAATAGCGCGATCGAGTGAGTCTAAAAATACATTGTACACTGCGCCTTTGATCGTGGCAGCAGAAACAACAGGAATAAACAAGCTAGCAAAGAGGATCCCCATCAGCAAAGCCCAAAGGAAACGAGATGAAAAAGACATAGTCCTCTCAACACCAGAAATCCTATAAAAGCCTTCCTATAGGCTGAAATGAAGAAAAGCTTAAAAAAGAACGGAAGAAAGGGCATCTAATGAGCAAAAAAACAAGAGTGATAGGGATCATCGGAATAGCCATGATCATGTTAATTATCATACTCACGCTAGTCCGTCAAGAAAGACAACTAACCTTTGAGCAGGGCTTCTACGAATTGCAGGACATAGACGAACAATATAACACGTCCTATCGCAAGGAAATGTTGAACGGAACCATGGTTCCCCTAGACGAAATCCCACTCCTTATCGAAGACCTTAAAGAATTTGAGAACTCCTTGAATAAAAAGTCGAATGATGTTGAAGTAAAAGCCTTGTTCCTCTTTACTGATATTCGAAAATTGATGTTAACATCCCAATGGTACTTTCAGCAGGGAAAAGCGCTGGGTGATACGGGTTTAGTCAATGACGCATCAGGACTTAGCTGCAAGGAAGCTGAACAGATCATTGATGGAGCATTCTTTTTTAACGAATCATATATCTATGGTTTGTATGCTGAAGATGAGATCGATGATCTCCTCTATATGTACAAGTACCATCCTAGAGTGTGGAATCTAGTAGGTATAGATAAAGATAGAGTCGACTTTTTCAAATCAGATCTCAAACACATCAAACATATCCCCATCAACAATCTAAAATCCTTAGAAGTGTACTGCGGTATTACTGGTGTAAAACACGAAACAACGTATAAACCATATATCTATGAACGAGAATTAATTCCAAAAGAAGTATTTGAATAAAATAAGGCGGACAACGAATCAGGGTTCCCGCTTGAAAAGCAGTACAACCTGAAACGCAGGTCTGTTTAACGTCTGTGTTCGAAATGGGAACAGGTGGAACCAGACCGCTATGGTCGTCCAAGAAAAACACTAAAATTGAGGATTTATAAGAGTTTCGAACTATTCAGTAGATGGTAAAGTAACTACTTTTAGTCCTTTAGTTCAGCATAATAGACTACAGCGTTAGACCTAATAACTACAGCAATACCTAGATCTGCTCCAGAAACTACTATTGCAAACGGATTTTGTATGTGTTTTGATCCAATGTTCATATTTATCACCCAGAACTAATTAGCAGAACTCCTTTAAATACATTCAGAATTAATTATATAATCAGCCATCTGGCTCAAGTTGAGCTTTATACAGCACGACAGAAAACAATTTTGATGTTATGATAGGTTTTTCTAGGATTCTTCCATACAATGCTAGAGAGATGCAGATATTAATCAATACCCATAAGTTGAACAAGCAAGTAGAAAACAAGAAATAGAACAGTCTAATATGATAGTTTTTGCTGGTAGTCCTGGGCTTAAAGTCGTGCTCTAATTGTCTGTACTTGGTTTCTATGCCCCATCGTTTTGAGTAGAAGCCGAAGAGATAGTGGGCTAGCTGCTCTGGAATGTGCATATTGGTAGAAAATGCTCGTTTGATACCATCTTCATCATCGACTAAAATAAGCTTTGTTGTGACATCTCCTATCTGAAAATTCTTGATTACTCTGGCCTTACAATCCTGTGACTTATCAAACCATTGCTTGACTGTTGGACTTCTTACTTTGGGCATGAGGTATCGTATTCTATGCTGTTGTAAAACCTTGATAACCGATGGTCGATCAAATCCTCTATCCAATAACACTTTATCTATCTGTATTTTTTCTTTAGCGCGTTTGAGTAGCTTATCTACCATATCTTCTAAATTATCAAGCGGATGGATCATAAGGGCATCAATAGTAAACCTTCTTCCAGCAACTACAATGGAGCAGGTGATAAACTTGAAGAAATTATAGGTTCCCCTGTCTTCTGGACCGCCATTGACAAATGGATCTTGTTTATTGCCGTAGTAAGGGATATTATGTACATCTATAGCTAGGTCTAGCTGTCTTCTATTGAGGAGATTGTAGTTTTTCTTGGCAAAGGCAAAGATGACATCAAAGATGTTTTTGAACATGACTTCTATCTCTTCTTTGCTATCTAATTTTCTGAGATGATAGAGGATTGTCTCTCTGGCAGGAATGTCTATCTCTGGATTGAGTTCTGAAAATGTTTTCACACCATTATTGCAGAAATCATGGGTTTGTGCTATGTGGACTAGAATATCCAGCAGGTCTTTTGTCGTAAATTTTGCGTTGTGCCTCATGTGGATGTCTATTTGTGGATAAACTAATTTTTTGACTAACTTGACTGCTTCCTGAAATGCTTTCTGTTTTTCTCGTATCTTCTGCTTGTGGTTGTTGATTGTCTTGGTTACTATTTCTATGTCAAGGACAATTTTATGCTGTGTTGCGATTGCTAGAATTTTTTCTGCTATTGTGTCTAAAAACGGAATTGTGTCTTTGCCTAGTTTCTGGAAAAATTCATTATATGTTCTTTTCTTGGGGAATTGGAGTTGGTTATTGATATCATTATAGAAACCTAATTTTAATGCTTCACTAGGATTTTTCTGGAAATAGCCTTCTAGTTTGTTGTAAGTAGTTATACCTTTGACGCGTTTATAGAGATAGAGTTTGATGAGAGACTCAGGAGTAAAGAGAGTATAGTTATTTTCTGTGTTCCACGATGCTAGATCCAGCTGTGAAAGAATAAAAGAAACCTTAGACGAGTAGCAGGATCTAAGGCTCCCAAAAATCTTATTAAGCTGGGCTAGGATTCCCTCTGTCTGGAGTTCTGGTTTCACGGCCACGTTCTCCCGGTCTAGGGGTAGTCTATCTGCCCCTGGGCGTTTCCAATTGGATATGGGATATTGCCTTCCAGATGCTCCTGATCTGGTTTTGATACTCTGCGTGTTCTACACACAATACCTTTCCAATATCCGGATAGTATTTTCCTAACTCCTTACAATACTTGCATGGTTTCACGGCCACATCACCTCCTGATATTACTTATTTATATCTTATATGATACTTATAGGTATCTCCTAGTATATAAATATATCTTATCTGTAATATATAGGTTATACTCAAGCATCATAAATCTTATATAGAAGCTATATCTGCCTCACTATCATGAAACGCATTTTAGTCAGCATACCGGATGGCACCTGGAAGATCATCGAGAAAGAGCTAGTGGGGAAAATAGGAGAGAAAGAGTCAGAAGTGATTAGAAATATAGTACTGGCTTATCTGAGTGAGAAGGGATATTTGAGAGAGACACGGAGCTGATTATTTACAATTATATACTATCCAGTTCTTTTTTTAATTTATTCCTATCCTGGACTAGACTTTCATATTGTTCTTCTTTAAGTTTGTTCCAAATACCTATCTTTTTGTCATAATCAAAAACTCTTATTTTGTTCTCTATTTCTCTTAATTTTTCTCTCATTTTTAGTTCTTCTTCTTTCTCAATTCTTTTAATTTCAGAATCAGGTTTAATTTTCAAACATATTTCTAAAACTTCAAAAACCTCTTTTATTCTTTGCCTATATTCATCCTCATTTATTTTAAATGTTGATTGCATAAGATTTATCTCTGGAGTCTCCATATAATATTTACCTTCAATCTTTGCTAGTATACGTCTCTCTCTGCCTTCTTCGCGTATATGGTTGCTTATGTGAATTATATCATCGATGATTTTGTTGTCTATTTGGTTAGAAATTTTTTCATAGACTCTTTTATAGACGGGGGTTTGTGCATGATTCTTGTCTTTTATCTTTCTACTGATAGTTAATATCCAATCTTTATTTAGATTAAACAATTTCTTAACTATCTCGTTTTTCTCTTCTTTATGAACATCAGTTAATATATTTTTTAGTCTATCTACTGCTTTTACATTATTGAATGTTAAACCGATATTACATGTTCCTTCTGGTTGCCTTCCTCTTCCAAAATCTAGATACACATTAGGCATAGGAGAATTTGTTCCATCGTCTTTATTCAACACTTCCTTATTAGCAAACATTAACCAATCTTCTTCAGATACGAAAGTCATTATTTGATCATCTGTTCTGTCAGGAATTAGGAAAGGGTTATTAACAACTTCTTGTGCTATCCTATACCATTTGATATACTTGTATTTCATTTTAGAACTTCTTAGAGGGTATAGCCAATACTATTTAAAGGCGTCTAATTTCTTGTAGAATCATGGGCTTACCATTATTTGTATTTATTCTTACCTTTAGTCGTTTCTTTTGATTTATATTGGTTAATATGGGCATAGAAACAATCTTTGGGTTTTTAGGTCTTACTAGCATTTCTTCTTCCAGCATTAACGGTCTCCTTGGTTTTGGAGGATTTTTAGCTATTTCTCTTAGTAATGAATAAACAGGGTGTTTTCTTTTTCTATGCAGTTCTGGGTCATAACTATCAAATAGAACTAAGTGATTATGTTTTCTTGCAGCTTTCCTGAATTTCTTGATTTCTTCTAATGTCCAGTAGGCTGGTATAGGTTTTTTATAACTGCAATTCCAACAACAATCGTTAATTTTTACTTTTAATCTCCATAACGTCTCAAGTTTTTTGATACATTCTTCATAAGGTATTCTCCAATTAGTAAGCATAAATACTGATAGATCTTTACTTTTATAACCTGCTTTAGTCAACCACTTGATTGTGTTCACTATCCTATCTTTCAAAAGATAGCCGAAGTCCCAAGCGAGACGAACATCAATAAACCTGTTTCTCTTTAATGCCAATGCTTTTTCATAGGACATATTTCTAAAATCAATTCCACAGATAAGCTCATATTTTACTGTTTTGTTTTTAACTCGCTTTTTACCTAGTTCGTCCATCCACTCAATTGCTTGAGGAAATGCCATTATGTTTTCATCTGTTATCTTAACAAGATTTCGATTTATTGGCGGTATGGGATAAACTTTAAGGTTCTTGGAAGCAAAACAATAGCTACATCCATTAGGACACCCATAACTTATTTTAATTATTTGATAATCCTCTTTTTGATTTAGTGGTTCAGGCAGCTTATCTATTTCATCCCATTTAATAAAAGTACCAACATTTTCAACAGCTCTTCCAGTCATAATAACATCTTTCTCTGGGAATTCTTTTTTCTTTATTTTGTAAATTCTTTGTGCTTCTTTTAGATCCCAGGTAAACATACAGTCAATAATAATGAGGTCTTTATTCTTTTTATAGTAATTAAGAAGCTTATAGTGCATCGGATTATATAATGCTCTTTTCCCAACAACAATTAATTCAACTATATTTGTCACCTCTTTTGATCATAGTATAACATATAGGTTCTGATATGATCTAAACTATTTAAAGATTATGATCCTAGAAAATAGAGATCTCGGTAAATGATCTAAAACTAAGATAATTAGCATATACTAGCAAGATTAACAAAAAAATCACCTGGCTGATTTACTAATTCTTTTAGGATCACTATACCTCCGTTCGCATATCCTTCTGCTATTTGATATATATTTTTTTGGTTGATTAATATATCTAATTCTTTAGATTTGCAGATTGCAATAGCTTTAATTAATGATTTATCTTCCTCCGAAAGTGACTCTACTCTACAATAGCCACCAGAATGTTTATCACCACTTTTTAGTGGGATGTATCTGTTATTTTTAAATCCGAGCGACATGGCTAAAATGAATAAATGCTTATTGTTGATCCCTCCTATTTTCTTAAATGCTGGCAGACTTATTATATTTTGATAATCTTTATGTGATTCTTTACTTACATTTAATATTTTATATTCCTCGCTCTCAGTCATAATTAACTACCTCTGTAAAACCAGTATTTTTATCATGCTCTAATAGTTTCTTAGCACCCGTTTTGCTTCTTAATCTTCCTTTAACACTCTCTGTGTATTCCGTATCTTTAACCAAGAGTATTATTTGAGTATCTTCTAATGCCGTAGACATAAAATCTATTAAATTATCTCGATAATCTTTATCTATCGGTGCAAGAGGAGTATCTATAACAACTGGCGCTATAAATCCAGAAACTTTTCTTAGCGAAGCCATGAACGATAATCCTAATAATAAAGTTTCACCAACAGAAAGTGATTTTAGTGCTGGTTGTCCACCTTTTACTATCTTTATTTTATAATCTTCAGTGATACTAATTTCATCAAAAGTTTTAGCAGTAACCATTTTTGTGAAATAACCTTTTGTATTTTTCTCAATTTCCACTCTTAATTCATTTATTAGTTTATTTTTAATATATTCTAATGTGCTTATTCCATTTTTTATAAACGCCTTCTTTTGAATTAATCTTTTATTTTTAATTATTTCCTTAGATAAACTATCATAGTCATCTTCTAATCCTTTTAATATTCTTACATAGTCGTCTAATTTTACTTGAAATCTTGCTATTTTTTCTATATTATCTTTAATTGCTTCATCTAGATTTTCCCTTTCTCTTTCCTTATTTAAAAGATCTTCTTGACTAAGTTCACCATATTTTTTAAGTTTTGTACTAATCTCATTTAATTTTCCATTTTTTTCCTTTAAACGTTCATTAAGACCTCTTAGTCTATTCACGAAAATTCTGCTTCTTTCATTGAATTCATCAATTTGTTTTTTTAATGGATTCAACTCATATTTTAATTCATTAGCTTCTTTGGCTACGCCTTCTTTTAATTTTCTTTCTTCTAACATCGTTATTAATTTTTGTCTCGCTTTTCCATCTTTAAGATCAGTTCCGCATATACATTCTTTTTTAATCTCTAATAATTCTCTTATAAATGTGTCTTCTATTTTTGGCGGAAGAATCCCTTCCATAGATAGTTTAGAAAGAATTTCTAGTGTTTGTGTTATAGCTCCCTTTGATAAAATTAATGGACTCCTGGATATAGCATAATTACCAAATTCTTCCTCTAGTTCTTCAATATCTTTTAGAGTCTGATCATATTCTTTTTGGGTGCTATCTCTTAGTTCTTGTTGCTGTTTAATAACATCAATAGACGATGACTTTAATTCTGTATCTATTCTCTGTATATTCTTTTTTGCATTTTGATTCTGTGTTTCTAAATCTTTTATCTGAATAGGAAGATTTTTTATATTATCTTTATAAAATTCTATATCCTCATTTAATTTATTTAATCTTGGATCATCACTTTTATCTTCTGCACGATAATCACTCAAAACTTTATTTAGACTGTTTATAGAAAAATCAATTAAAGACACTTGCGATATGTCAAATATCGCATCTTTTACATCTTGTTGGCTTATATTCTCAAAAAACTGTCTTAGTTGTTCTCCATCAAAGAAGAAGAATCGCATAACAATTTGAGGTAATATTCTATTTATTATATAAGTAGGATAAATAGACTTATTCCAATCCCCCCTTTCATTCTGTTCTAGTATCTGAAAATCTGTATCTTCATCTAGGTAGAATGTTCCTCCAGATCTTCTTCCAAAAACTTCTCTTTCAATCATTATATCTCCTTTGTTTGTAGACAGTTTTACAATAACCTTAGCATTTGCCCTTTCACCATCTTTTAATGCATTAATAACCTTACTATTTATTATAGATTCTGCTTCTTCATCTTTAGCATGTTTCAGATGTTCTTCAATTCCATAAAAACACCAAGTAAGTGCATTTAAAAGATTTGACTTTCCAAATCCATTCTTTCCTTCAATGATGGTAAATGGTTTTTTTCTATCCTGTGAGAAATCAACTTTTGTATCTTTGAATTGTCTATAATTCTGAAGCTCAATAGACTTTATATTTACTGTTTGCATTCTATTCACCTTGTTTGATGGAATATTTGTTTATTATTTTTTCATATTCTTCCCTAAACCTTATTTTATTTTTTCCAGCTCTTTCTTCGAAATGTTCCAATTCAAAATCTAAAATTTCCAAAAGAAATTGTTTTGTTTTCTCATCAGTGTTATGCTTTTTTATTTCATCAATTATTCTCTTATTGATTTCGTGAATTGTTACCATTTTTTATACTAGATTATATCTCCTTTTTATGGGGAATATGCTATTCAATGCTTCTAACTTATTATCTGCTATAGCGGCAAACTCTTCATATCTTTTCATTTCCTTAAGCAATATATTCTTTTCGGTTTCTTTCGTCTCTTCAGGAATACTTCCGGTCAATGACGGAACAACCAGAATGTCATAAATATCTGCTTTTTCTTTCCCTTCATATCGTCTTAAAATCCTTCCTCTTCTTTGAATATATTCTTTTGGATTACCGCTACTTGCTAGAATTATAGAAATTCTAGCTGGAGGAACATCAACACCTTCATCTAGACATTTCATTGCAACCAATGCTTGATAAGTTCCATCTGCAAATTCTTTTAACAAAAAATCTCTTTCGCTTAAGCCTTCATATCTTATATTCGGTGATGTTCCTTCTTTACCAGTAAATCTATGATTAATAATTTCAAATTCTCCTAAGATTTTTTGGACAATATCAATTTGTTTATCGGAACAATAAACCAAAAGATATCTTATATCTTTTAATCCCTTTAATATTTCTTTAAAAATTCTTGTTTTTGAATTAGCATTAACTATGATTTTTTGTCTTTTTTCTGCTAATCGTTGAAGAATTTCTTCTTTTCTATGTTTATCTTTTATTTGATATAGTCGTGCCATCTTTTTTGTTATTATAATATAATCCTCTAATTCATTTTGGTCTAGTTCTATAAAATAGGGGTAATAATTATAAGGAGTTAAATAAGATTTACCAGTTTCTGGATTTATCTCTTTTATCGCTCTTTTTAAATTAAATTCATAGATCGAACCTCCAAAATATGAACTTATAAAACGAGAACCTTCATCGTCCAAATATCTTTCTGGTGTGGCACTCAACCCTAATCTAAATTGGTATGTCTCGATTAGCCCTTTGCTAAATGTCTCTGCACCACTCCAATGCATCTCATCAGCAATAATAAATATTTCTTTTTTAAATCTATTTACATAATTAATAAAAAATTCTGATGAAAAAGTCTTATATGTCGTAATTATAATCAATTTATTGATATCTCCCCTGTTAATATAATTTAAATTATTAGCAAATTCGTTTTTCCAATTACTATTACTACTGTCTGCAATAATGATTTTTTCTTTTATACCAAACCTTTTGATTTCTTTATCCCATTGAGTTATTAAATGGTTATAAGGACAACATATTACTGTAACTAATTCATTTTTATTCTTAGCTAAATACTCAAAACAACCCAAAGCAGAAACAGTTTTACCAACTCCTGTAGCCATTTCAAAAATACCTCTGAAGTCATTTTCTTTCCAGATATTTATAGCCTCCTTCTGATATTCTCTTAGGGTAACTTTTTTTCTATCATCAAAATTCTTTTTGCTAGTTTCCGCCAATAATTTTTTTAATAAATCATCCGATAATTCCTTGAATTCTTGATTGTCTCTAGGTGCTGTTTCTATTAATCCCTTCTCAAAAGCTTCGGAAATTGGATAAACTCTTACTTTATTTCCTCTATCGCCCCATAATATATCAAATCTTTCTATATCTGGATTTAGATGATCTATATCTCCATCTTTCCAGCTACAAAAAACGTGGAATTGCTCATCATTGTTTAACCAACCAGATACAGTCTCATTTTCTGAACCACTAAAACTAATTGTATTACCTTCTTTGTCTTTGAGTATCCCTATTTTTTGATGTTCTATTCCACTCTCTACTACTGCAATTTTAATTTCTAACTTTTTATTTTTAATTAACCACCCAAGCATTCTGATATGGTTCTTTTTGAATTCTTCTTCCAGATTTTTAATTTCAGTTAATAAATCATCCTGTATCTTTTTTAATGTACTCTTTATTGCCGATTGATCTTCTTTTGTTAATACTACATTAGCTATCAGTTTGATTTTTCCATTATTTTCAATGAATTTAGAAATTCCCTTGGCGACAATTGCTAGAGTATTTGAACAGAAATAACCTGCAACTCTTTTATATTCTATTGATTCTGAAAGAACGGGGATATAGAAACTCGTAAGTAAATTTTCTTCATCTGAGTAATATACTGGTTTTAAATTCAATTTTTTCAAGTCCATGTTCAATTCCTTCTCTTCGACAAGCTTACTCTATAAGCTTTCTCTTTATCAGTAAGGTCAATAATTTCTTCATCAACCTCTTTATTACGAATCTTTGGAGTCAACTTAAAATAATTGAGCGATGAAAATTCCTCATATAATCCTTTCTCTTTGATCAACTGCAATAATTCTTCTCTATATTCATCAGGAAATACTATCTTCTCATATTCTTTCACAGAGCATTTCTTATCGCTACCAAAGACAACATCAATCTCTTTCTGTTTTGCAAAGGCAACTATCTCTTCCTTCAATTGCTCTAGCTTTTCTTCTGCTTGCTTCTTAGCGTCTTGGAAATGAGAGTATTCATCTACCATTTTTCCACCATCATCATCTTTGAACAACTTTTTCTTTTCTTCAACCTCAAACTTGTGCCTCCATGCTGGACATATCTTAATATAAGGACAATAGTCGCATAAACTGGTTACATTTGTCGGAAACTGCTCGCAGGCTTCAATCTCTTGGATCAAGGTCTCAATTTGTCGTTTTAATGCCTGTAATTGTTCATCGTTTCTTTCAGAGACCATCTCTTTGTCAAAGGCCAAGAAATACCACACCAACTGCACTTTCTTCGCGTCTGGATACTTCTGCTTTATCCAAAGCGAGTACATAGCCAATTGGTGATCTTCATCAAGCTCCCCCTGTGCCTTAAGTGCATTATTTGTCTTGTAGTCACACACATAATAATTACATTCCTTATCGCAGGCTAAATGATCAATCCTAATATGATACTGATTGCCATTAGCAAGCTCCATGATGTCTTGCGTCTCGAGAGCAATCACTTTTTTATGATTGAACGGCTTATAATGATCATAATAGTCATCGATGAATTTTCTTCCCATTGCTTTGTAATTTTCTGGAGCGTACTCCTTCTTGACAATAATCACGTTTTCGTGCCAGTGGTTGTCCCAGTGCTCGTCATAGAAGGCAAGCAATTCTTCTTTGGTATTTAGCTTCTGATATTGCAGATCCCTATAGAGCTTTTCCAGCACTTCATGCACTCGCTTGCCCATGAAGGCTTCTATGCTTTCTATATCAGTTTTTATTTTGTCGATGTATTGCAGCTTGTATTTGTATCTACACTGCTTGAATGTTCCTAATTTAGAGTGGGAGTAGGTTGTCATTTTACAACAAAGCAATCCTTCCTGCATCTGTTAAGATATATTCTTTTTCTTTTGTTTCTTCTATGAGCCCTTTATTCTTCAGTTCATCTAAATTACTATAAAGCATGCTCTTCGATACATCAATCTCGGCAGCTGAATCGGTGATGGACCTAATTTCTTTTTTTTCAATATGCTCCAAAACTTTCAATTCTGTCGGTTTCAGATTAAAAGAAAGTTTAGGTAAAATAATCATTTTTTTGTCTTCTTCTGTAATATAAAT
>Ga0233425_10002166_pt1 | contig 39919 bp, 69 predicted proteins | sample Watercolumn_Towu_2_FD_181712 | JGI IMG/M metagenome (GOLD analysis project Ga0233425, IMG submission 181712) | Freshwater microbial communities from Lake Towuti, South Sulawesi, Indonesia - Watercolumn_Towuti2014_140_MG | ecosystem: Environmental > Aquatic > Freshwater > Lake | place...
CGGGAACACCGGATCGCCGTCGGAAGTATATCCACGCAATTCCAACGAATAATTCACTCCGGTAAATGTCTCCGTGAAATTCACCGTTAACGGCACACCGGCAGATAGGGTACTCTTCCCGGCATCAATCAGTGCATCTGATCCCCCACTGTTACATATACAAGCCACTTCTTTATATGTTAGTTTTTTGATTACTATTTCTCTGGTTAAAACGATCTGTAACTTCGCCTCCGCCCCTCCGGTATCCGCAATCCAGTCCGGGTCTTTTACTTTGATCTCCAACGGTACGTAGCAATCCCCGAAAATATCTGTAACCTGCACGTTATCCATCAATGGAAGCAAGGCCAACGCATCGATCAGATATTTCGGAGCCGTATGTATAAATAGGTTATCGACATAGGCAACGGACTGCTTTTCTTTTACCAGGATTTCATCTTTCTCTTCCCCTTCGTCTTTTCTTATGTATTCATTGTGTTTGAATATATTATCAACGTACATCTTTTGCTGAAACGATCCCAGAACGCCGGCCAGTGTATTGTCATCTGACCATTCCAATAGCGTATAATTCGCAAGCGATGCCACTACCATGAATGTCTCCGAGTACCAATATTTATCCGGGTCTGGCTTCGTGTCTTTTATCCGGATATATAATTCCGAACCGATCGGCAATGCTTCTGCAAAGTCCAGAGCAGCAACGTATTTAATATAGTCATATACAGTCCCGGTTGTTATTGATAGATACGTTGTTGCATCCGGTGAAGAAATTATACTGCCGGTCGATGCATCGATAATATCGAAGGTCAGGTTAGCCGTCGTACCTCCGTCTGTCAGCTTGCGAATAATGAAAGGCAATACACGAGCCGTGCCTACAGTCAAACGATACCGTTTCCGGTCTACCATAAGATCACTACGGTAACGGAATTGTTCAGACAAACTGTCATAAAACGGTAATATAGTATGCAGATTCTTCATGCCTCGTATAGTAATTGTGCCGTACAAAAATCAGTATCCGTGTTAATCTCCACCTCTTTGATCTTTGCATTGCCTATATTTGTTTTGACCAATTCAAACGGATCGAAGTTTTCCAGTCTCGGAAATTTAACCACTTGCTTTTTGATCCTCCGGGTTGTTTCGGCTGTTTTCGCAATTCCGTCAATTTTCAAAGATTCCAGGTAACGACCGTACAAGAACCAGTCATTCAGCAAAGAGTCCCAGCAAAGATCGCCATTGACTACGTCGTAAAAATAACTCATTGAAGTCATGCCGGGAGTGTATCCGAATTTATATGCATCCCGGTTATGTATTACATATGAGCCATCACAGGCAACGATCATATAACCTGATTCGTCAACCTGATCCGGATGCTCCAGGATATATTCTACGTCCGTCATAAATGGAGCCAGGTTGTATGTCTTGTCCGATCCTTTCTTAACCATTAAACTGGTATATTCGATCAGACCGTCGTAGCCACGTTTGGTAGACCATCTCCAGATTTCTTTTTCATAAAATTCATCTGAAGCAAAGTCGTATTTTGTCGCTTCGTATTGACCGTTCAGGTCTTTCAAGATTTGATATTTAGTCAAATACAATACTTCATTCGTAAGATCAATGCCGATGGTTGGCGTCCCTCCGTATGCTTTCCCCTTGTCAAAGAAATCGTAATGCTCAATGATAAAATCGTTGCCATCGACATACCAATAACAGTTAAATACATCTCTGAATACGTTAGTAATGTCCTGCAATGACATCTCTCCGGTCAATGGTACTTCTGTTTGATTTATTATGTTCCGGTTCTGGGCTATGCATACGTTGGTAAGTTTATTTGTAATGCCTGAAATCGGGTTTGTCGCATCGGAAAAGAAATCGCTCACTATATTTAGTGTAATGCCATACATCAAAAACAGTTTATTCAGAATCCCGTCCGAACCTCCGGAAAGGTCGACCAATCGTTTCCCGTAATTTGTCAGCGTCCCGATGGTCGATGTTACAGTACATTGCGCTTTATATGATTTCCCGATTACGCAATTTGTCGCATCCGCAACTAAAGCAGTTACATTCGGGAATCCTGTATCAAATATGCTATTCCCGGCACTATATCCGGTCAAAGGAATATTCGCTTGTTGCTGCCCATAACTGAAGTATCCAACGTCTTCCCACCATGCGTTACCTCCGAAAACAGGTCTGTTAGCCGGGCTGGACGTATGTGCCAGTTTGCAGCGATACGAATCACCGCCGTACATCACCCAGCCTTTTGTATATGTGTCAGTTGGAACTTGGCCGTTTGTCGTAGTATATGACCGCCCGCTTTGCCAGTCATCAGGAACAAAAGCACACGATGTATATCCGCTGGCTCCGATCGGTGGAGCACCGGTATCTTTTTCAAATATTTTCCAGGTCTGTGAATCCGCTCCGTATGTTATCTCATAGCTGTTTAACTTATATATATCATAGTTGTTTATATCGTATTTTTTATCCTTGTTTTCATCCCAGAACTGATACTCATCTTTTGGTTCCGGAGTGAATACAATCCAGTCATGATCCTCATAAATTTCACAACCTGATATAGGGACGTATCCTGTATATTTTGTCTCAATGAATACACCGGACGTATCGTAGAGGTTCGCTTTTACCATTATATTATCTACAACTGCATTCGGGTCTTGTATCTTTAATTTCAGAATGTCAAATACAGACGGTTCAAGTGTCCGGTTTATTTTCCATTCGCCGGAATGCATCCGGTAAAAAACCTGATTCCGTTCATTGATATACTTCAGCTTCGGATAATTCGATAGCTTTATATCAATGAAATCTACTTCATTGAAAGAAATCTGAAACCGCCATATTTCATTGTAACATATCATTTCACCTTAGATGCGTTATGATAGTCTGGTTTCCTATTTTCGTAATCACCCGGTTGCCGGCGACGTAGGTATGTTTTTCGATTTTCGGTTTGGTCATCACATCCAGCATCTTTTTCTGAATCCTGGTTTCTGGAATAACCATCAGATTCGGACTGAACACATTTTCAAAATTGCCCCGGTTCAGGCTATCCATTACCAATGGTAAGAAGTCTCCATATTTCCGTGTGCTTTGTTTGTTGATCACTCCGACATACTCACCTCCTTCGGCTTCGATGTCTGAAAGTCTTACTCCTCCTTCCGCATGAGATTTCCCCTTCAATACCTTTCCTTCTTTCCCTACTTTGAAATGCCCGCCTTTTGCATATTTAACGGAAGAAATTGTAGCGATTTCAGCAATGCCAAGTGCAGCAATAAGGAGCGCACCGACAATTTTTTCAGCGATTGTAAAACCGCTCGACAAAGCACTGGTAACTCCTAAAGCTGTATTGACAATGGCTTGCAGGATTGCTATTGTTTGTTGTTTCTTTGCGTTTTCCCGCCGTAGTTTTTCCTGCTCAGCTGCTCTCTTTTTATCCAGTGTATTTGATTTCTTGTCGTATTCACTTTTTGAAATCAGGTTGTTATCATATGCCCGTTGTAGTGCATCTTGTTCAAATTGATATCGGCGTTCAATGTCCTGCATCTGTATTTCCAGTTCCCGCCGGTTCGCTTCTGTTATCATGCCAAAGACTTCTATCATAGCATTGCCAAACATCTGCGCCCACATATTTATCTCATCTAACAAGTCTTCATTGTCAGCAAACCATTCTTCCAAAGATGTAGTCATAGAACCTGTCATATCATCAAGACTGGCAGCAAAATCAGGCATTTTGCCCCCTGTTTCTTTGGGCAAGCCAGCAGCCGGATATTTACTCGCTTCTTCTGCCGCCCTATCAGATGCAGCCTTGCGGATCGCTATGATTTCCTCTGCCGTCTTTCCTTCAATCAATAACCGGTATTCGGCAGATTCAAGTATCTTTTTCAATTCATAATCGAATACTTCCTGAGATGTAGCTATACCTATATCTTTGGAGAGTCTATATGCAGATTCTTCTAATTTCTTCCTGTCTTCTATTTCTTTCTCTTTTTCTTTTTTTACTTTATCAAGCAAATCGTCAATGTATATTCCTTCTTCCTTTATTCTTCTTTTTTCATCTTCAGCCCATTTTTTCTTCTTCTCTTCAAGTTCCTTTGCCTTCTTTGCTTCCTCTTCTTTCTTTTTTATTAATGCTTCAGCATCATCCATTCTTTTTTTATCTGCCGCAGCTCGGTCATCCCAGAATTTCCGCTCGGCAGCCATTTCTTCTGGGGTCATAGATACATATCTACGACTGAACAAACTATTAACAAAATCAGATATTATTTTGAATTTTTCAATAACTGCATTAACGGCAGGCAATAGTATCTCTCCGATACCATCTTTAATATCTTCCCATGTTTTCCCTAAATTCTTTGCCTTCCCTTCGACGGAATCCATCCCTTCGGTCGCAAACTTTCCGAATTTCTCATTCAATACGTCAATGGCATCTCCCGCTTTTAATTGCTCATCTGTCATATCCCTAATCGCTCCCGATAACTTACCGAACCTTCCTTTATTCCCTTCGAGCGTACCTGATAACATGAGCATCGCACTCTCTAAATCTACACCTATTGCTCTGGATAAACCCATTGCTGTTTCAATAAATTTTTCTGCTTCATCCCCTCCTCTCCCAAGTGCAGCAGTCATATTCAATGCATTATATATTTCATCCTCAGTAAATACAGTCGTCTTTTTGTATTTGTCTCTTAATTCAATTAATCGCTTAAATGCAGCGATATTCTGATCGACGGCAAATAATAACTTGCGTTCCTGCCGTTCGTCTTCCATCGCTCCGGTAATTGCATTTCTGAAAAATCGTGTAACACCGGCAGTCAATGCGATAAGTCCGGTTATCGCACCGCCAATAGCTACATATTTAGCTTTGATATTATTTAAGAAACTACCATAATTACCAACGTTCCTCTGGTGCTGATTTACCGTTGCATCGAATTTTTTAAGATCAGTATTTGTTTTATTCAATTCGTGCTGAAGTTCCTTAAATCGCTTACTGCCGAAATCTGACTTGTCTAACAACGTCCGCAAGGCACTCGCCTTCTGCTTCAGTTCTTCCAGGTTTGTCGCATTGATCTTGCTAAGTCTGGTTGCCTCCCGCATCCGGTGTTCTTCCTTAGCCATTAACGCCAGACCTTGCTGCCTCTGACGGGATAAAGATTCTTGCGCCTTCGCTATTTCTCTCGTTTCCTTCTCAAGTTTCTTTTCTTCTTCTGTCAGTTTTTTGTATGCACCTTCTAACGTCGATGCCTTTTTTGTCAGTTCTCCCATCCCCTGCTCGCTCAGGTTACGCATCTCCGAGAGCATCTCTTTTGCCGACTCTTTCATCTCGTTTTTCAAGCCGACAATTACCTTCATCAAAGATTGCAACTGCTCCTCAAACTCCTTTGTGGATGCTATCTGATCGTAAAAGATTTCTGCCATTAGTTATATTGCAATTTATCTTTGTTTACAAATTTACTACGCAATCTGATTTTTGTCCAGTTTTTTACGTACATAAATTAGCAAACCATAATATTCTTTCACATTCATTTTCTTCACATCTTTATTCGTATGTTCATTCAGGAATGCACATAACGCCTCAAAATCCCTCTCAATATTGAGTTCTGCCGATCTTTCTCCGGTAAATGTTTTCGGTGTAATGAACGGGATCAATTTTCCCTCCATCGCCCTTTTTTCATTCTCATAATTTCGATCCTCAATGATTCCTGTCAAGATATATTCATTATATTTTTTCAACAAGTTTATGTATTGCTCCCTGTCTGCCGTAATGCTTAACTCAGGATATAACATATCTAACTGATTGATTATGTATTTCTGAATTTCTGAAGTTTTTTTTTAACTGTCTCCCGTGTCAATCCTGCCCGACCCAATACACGGCACATTTCTTTTAACGTACCTTCGCTGTAATCCTCTACGATCACTCCATTGATCGAATGCACAAGACAGCAAAAGGCCATCGTATTCACATCGATCTCATTCAGGATCATAAAGAACAGTTGCCTTAGATTGTTCAGTTGCTCAAACGCTTCCTGTTTTTTATCATTGCGGATGAACGTATATACAGGATTCAAATGTTTTTCCGTGAAATCCTCTACGGAAGAACCGATTGAATTTTCAAGCAATAAATACCGGTTAAACTTTGCATAACAGTCTGCAGTCAGGCATTCATGATCGTTGTTGATCTCAATTTTTACTGTCTTCAGTCCCCGGCGAAGCGTAATCGTTTCCAAGTGTTACAATGTTTACGTTTTGATTCATTGCGATATGTCCTATACGTCCGTATATGGTTTTCTTTGTAATGCTTTCCAGAAGATCATATGCACGTGAAATGTCCGGATTGAATCGGATCGCTTCGTGCAGATGATGCAAGGCACGACGCTGACGGCCAAGCACAAGATAACATAAGGCAATCCGAAGGTGAACCTCGCCCTTCGCTTCGATATCCGGGTACATTTCTCCGGCCTCCGTCAGATAATATATTGCCCGGTCGCATTCACCAATGGATTGCAGTTCCAAGCCCATGTAATACATTTCCCGTGCCTGGTTCGGATTTTCTTCTAACGCCTTTTTCAATATGCGAATATTTCTTCCTGGGTCATGCTTACGGGAATATCCGTCCGACCTGCTTATGATCACAACTGGTATATGCCGATCAACTGCACGGTTCAGATACTCATGGCACTTTCCGTTCCAATACACTTTTTCACTTCGCCGGAATATGCGGGATTGTATGCTACTTGTTTCATCAGTCCGAACCGTTACAGTATATACATATTTATTATCAATAGATTCTTTGATCTTATTAATGGAGCCAGGGATTAAAGTCTCATCACAATCAATGGATAAAATATAATCTCCGGTGCAATATGTTAATAACTTATTGCGATGCAACGAAAAATCATCCTGCCAGACATCATGATAAACCAATGCCCGGTATTTCCTTGCAATAGCAATCGTATTATCTGTCGAGCCGGTATCCAGGATCACAATCTCATCTACACCCGTGAGAGATTGCAGGCAACGCTCAATTACCTTAGATTCATTCCTGCTTAGGATTGCAGCCGTCAGACGCATTCTTCATCAGTTATTATGAGTCCAGAAAAACGAAAACCAAAATTAGGGCTTTGCAGAAATTGCCCGGTTTGTTCCTTAGCCGTGAATCCTTTGAAAATATTCTCGATTTCCTGATCGAATACCTCATTCAGTTCAAAATATCCGTTAATTGCAGACGTATGTCGCAATAAGATTTCAATGATCTGCGACTTAATCAACTGCTTGTCATATCTGTAATCGGTCGATGTCTCGCCGTCTTTCCACAATAACTTGTCGATATGTCCGTACACGATTAGCGATGCTTTACGAGTTATCTTTCCGTAATTCAAAACAGTTCCGTCGCCGGTGTATTCCCATTTCTCCGGGTCTTCCAAGTCCCAGAAACCATACCCAGGCCATTGATCGTTTGCCATTGCATCGATCCAGTCCTTTGAATTGCTTTGAAACAATGCCGGGTACACGGTACCATCCTGCCGTACCCGTCTCTCGCATATACCATAAAACGATATTTCCAGAGCGATCCCATTGAGTTTGTCTGTAAGTTTCTTTATGACTTTATTTACATTGGTCTCCGTTCCTGCAACGGTAAACCCTACCGGAATATCGGGTGTTTTTTGACTGCTCATGATAGGGATGCTTTGATCTTTGAAACGACAATCGGAATGACCTGTTTTTGAAGCAGGGCAATGTTTTCCTTAGTCAACCCATATACATCTTCACCATATCTGTGAATGATCCATTTAGCGTAATCCGTTGTTACGTCATCAATTTTGAAACGATCCGGCAGAAAGGTAACTTCAAAATGATCGTGAAACGTACCGGTGTCCTCCAGATAAACATGATCGTATGGTTGTCCTTTCCTTCGCTTCTGCCGTTTCGTGCTTTCGGCATATGCTCCCATACTTGTACCGGTTGACAATACACCACGTGAAATATGCTGTTTTATATTCAACTGAACAATATATTCAATTTCCCGCATGATCGCTTCTTTGAGAAACTTGTCCAGGTTCTTCCTGCAAGTCTCAATCTTAACAAGTTCCGCATCCAAAGCCGTTACCATGCACCACGCTTTATTCCTTTGTTTGGTGTTTGTTCAAAACACGGGGAGTCGAAATCTGAGAAATCAATATTGATGCATTCGATTTCCCGTTTCAATTCAGATTCAAGTCCGTAGAAATTACTCTCGGATATTCCCTTCAGTTCAAGCATCGCATCTTTTTTATTCACTTCCTCAATCTTATTCTGGCGGTTCGACCAGATCATCAGTTTCAACATGTTCACGGCCATTTGTTTGATTACGGCCTGAGTGAATTTCTTTTTCTCCAGAATGAGAATATCTGTCAAATCACATATGATCGATACGTTCAGGTTTATTCCGTAATTTCCTGACCGGGGATATTCCGTATCTTCAATGTTCCAAAGCTGTGTTCCGTTCAGGTTGCTCTCGTCAACTTCGATTGGTTCGACACGGAAATATTTATTATACATCTTCCATGTTACCTTATTATATACGTCCTTGTTGCAGTTATCGCAATCCGGCTCTTTTGACCAGTCGTAATCTTTATTCAATGCCTGGCCTGTAACATCATCCTCAAAATATCCAAAGAAATAACACCCTCCGGCATCTACCTGGTTCGTTATGGTCGTGGTATCCTGATTTGCATAATAAAGCAGTTTGTCAATCGACACCCATTGAAAGTTTTTTGCCCCGGCGGTCGTAGTTACTGAAAACGTCGCAATCGCATCCTGTTTCGAGCTATGAAACAAATACAAAGTTAATCCGGACTGATTTTGTGAAAACTGAAACCCAGCCAGATGTATATGTATTCCAAGCCCGATTCGTTTGTTTGGCGTAATTTTCAAGCCTACAAACCGGCCTTCTTTGATAATCGTATCGCTCATTGACGCTGCACCTTCAAACAGGTTGCGGTGATCCATCAATGCACGGGAAGAACCAAGCATTTTTTTTCGGCTCATCATCTGCTCAATGACCATTACGGCGGTCTGTTCATTCTGCTTTATTAGCCAGTCTTCAAGCATTGTACGCCAGTAAGCTGTTTGCGTCGAAGGATTTTTATTCAGATTTGATCCCTGCAAGGAAATATACGCCCTGCCTGAATATATTACTTTTGCATCTATGGCATAGGTCGTAGCCCCAGACCATGCAGATAGTTCAAAATTGTCGAAGTCTTCCGCAATGGCATCCAGGGTCTCGATTCCCAGAAACGGGTATTGATCCTGGAAATACAGTCCGGAGTTAGATGTAGTAACTGTCGTGGTCAAAGCCGGGAAGTCTGGATTCCCAGGTGAACGCCAACCGACCAAGTTGCGAAATGCTGTCCGGAGTCTTGTTACGTCGTATGTCATTTCTTTTTATGTTTTGATGCTTCAATAGCACGGTGCATACGCAATGCTTCACCTTTTGTACGGAACGTCTTAATGACCTTCCCTTTGTCCTTTCCGGAACAATGAAGCAATGAATAACCTGTATTTGATTTCCGTATCATATGCTTTTAAGAAAAAAAGCCAGCCAGCGTTACTACTGGACTGGCTCTTTCCAAAATCAACGCCATGAAAAAACTACGTTTTGGCAATCGCTGCCTTGTAAATTGTTCCGGGCAATGTGGTCGGGCTGGAATTGTACGCATAGATGAAACAGTAATCGAAGGAGATCAAAAACGATTCCTTCAGCGTCGCATCGTATCCGGTCCCGGCCTCTGTGGTGTTGTCAGCGCAAGATGCCTGATAGAACAACCCGGCTTCGATTCCAAGATCAGGCAGCGGGATCGTTCCCCATTCCTGATATCCGTTCTGTTCCCCTGCACGGGAAGCCGGATCGATCCAGGTCATGAAACCAAGCGATCCAATGGGCATACAGAAGACTGTCCCAAAGTCGCCGTCCGCAACGGTGCAGCGATTTGAGTAATACATATTGTAGCCCATGAATTGATACGCATAGTTGGTGCCGTTTGCCGATCCCTGGTTTGAAAGTTCCCGGATCATTGACGACATCTGCGTAGAACAAACAACATTGAACGGGCCATAAAGGTCATTCGATCCCATGACACCTTCCAGGTTATTGAATAAAACGACACGGTCTGCATATGGCACCTGCATCACATTGCTGGTAACCGTATAGAACGTCGAGTTGTTTGTCTGCGCCTTGTTTGTGTTCAGATACGTGTAGGCAGCCGTGTCGAGTACGCTTCCAAGTGCGATCTGAACATCCCGCATCTTGCGACCGAAATCATCCTGGTATTTCACATAGTTATTTGAATACTGCGAAGGCACCATATGAAACCCGACCGTGATCGTTGTCCAGGAAAGGGAGCTAAATGCACTCACGTTGGAACCGGATTGAACATTGCACGTCCTTGACGATCCGGTTGAGAAGGTCTTCCGGTTAATGACCGGAATTGTAGTTGCATGCGCCTGAGCTTGTTTTGCTTTTACAATCTCATCCGCATTAAGCAGATTCGGAGTGTCGGCCATAAAAGCCGACAGGCAGCCGTACCGGGATATGCGGTGTTCGTAATTATCGAAACCTGCATACTGCGCCCGATAGGAGTCTAAAACTGTTGCTGCTAAGTAAGCCATCGGTTTGCGTTTTTAATTGATTGGTTAATAAATGCAGGCTTCACCTCACCCGTTGTTTGTTTATTGGATAGGCATTTTATCGGCCACCGCCTTTTTGAACGTAGCGATGTATCTTGCATCATTCGATGCGATACCCAAACCCCTGAGATGCCTTGTTAACTCGGCCTGGGTTTTTATCGTGTCAGGTAGCGGGATCGTTTCGCCGGTGTATTCGGTTCTCTCCGGTGAACCATTTCCTCCTGTCCCTTGTTGGTTTTTCCCCCTGTCAAGAACAGAAGCAAGACGCTGCGACAATAGCTGCACGGAAGTGATCACTGCACTATCCGAGCTACGCATCTTATTTCCTTCCGCATCACGGAAAAACATTGCTCCACTCTCATCATAATCCGCTACCGGGATCAAATCTGCAATGACTTTTTCGACAAAGATTTTCCGCACGTCTTCCGCAACGATTTCTTTTGGCAGAAATTTCATGCCGGTTAATGCGTAGGTCAGATCGGTGCGTTTCCGGACTTCCATGTTGGCCTTTTTTTCTTTGTCCAGTTCGGCCTTATGTTTGTCCGAGTTATCTTTATTGATCTTTTCCAGCCGGGTAACTTCTTTACCAAGCTCTTCAACTTTGGCTTTCAGCACTTCATCCCCTCTGCCGTCTTTGAGCTTCTTCTCCGTTTCAGCAAGTTGCTGCCGGAGTGGTTCAAGTTGTCTGCCCTGCTCCCATGCCGTACGCAGTATATCCTTCATCCAGTCATATGCTTTTTTGCCGTCCGGTTTTTTCTGGCCGGTAATCTCGGCAATGTCTTGTTCATAACGTGAATGAATCTGTCCCGCTACGGGTTTAACATCCTTTTCGACAACCTCATTTCTGAAGTTAGCCAAAAACTCCTGTTCCTGATCCGGAGTACGGACAATGATGTCCTCCCCTTTAAACTCCTCAATCAGTTTTTTTGCTTCCGCTATTTTCATTTTTTCATTGAATTTATTTAAGCGGATAAAAATACAAATATGCTTTCACCCTGGCCGTCCCTGTAGCATAATGCTGAACCTGCATACGCATATATCGCCAAGCCATGATAGAGGTAGGACACCAGGCAAATCCACCGTCGGTAGTTCCAAAACTGACTTCTTTCCAAGTTGTGGAAACGTCGCCAGTGTAAAGCAGGTAAGTGGTGGATAACGTGTACCAGGCAGAGTTATCTAAGGAAACCTGCCATCGGACATGTGTAGAATCATTCGATCCGGTAATATGATCGACATAGACCTGCGTTGCGACATAACCGGCGTTCGGAAATTGCTGTGTTATTGCGTAGTTTTTCGTTTCCGCATTGGTCAGCGTATCTGTATAATTCGCAACGGTGAAAAATTGTGCCGTTGCAATGAATGATATACAGACAAGAAACATGGTTAGATACTTTCTCATTGCTTTATGGTTTTTGTGGTTTCTCCTTTTTTTTACCCTTCGGAGTTTTGGGTTTTGATTCCGGGATCGGTTGCTGCCCGGTAAGATTTTCTTCAGGTGCAGTTTCGGCAGCCGTTGCTTGTTTTGTTGGCTTCGGCTCTTTCACAGTAGCGGTTGGATCGTGCAGGATTTCTGCTTCAAAATAACCCAGGACGGTTTTCATCTCAGGAATTTTGAAATTTGCATAATCCCTCGGAGACATGATTGCGACACGCTGTATTTCTTCAAAGGTCTTGTCCTGGTGGATGATCCTGTCTGTGATCTTGATATGATACATATCTTTTTCCGTTTCCGGAAATTCATATGCTGAACATTTATTTCCCTGCATACTCATTGATTTTTTGTTTGATTCGTTTTATCCGTTCACTCATTTGAAGGTCTTTGCCGAAATCTGACAGGTTGCCGTTTTCGGCTTCAAATATACTAACATATCTGAGTATATTTAATTTTATGTTAAAATCTTTTTCATCAATGCCCTGTCCGATATATTCTTTTGCACGGTCAATGCTTATTCCTGGCAATGGATCAATCAGTTGGATTATCTCTGCACGCTGCCTTCCTGATCTGTTATTTCGGAAAACAGTATCGAGTAGTTTATTTTCCAGTGTCTCGGTGATTACCGGATTCATATTGCCGTCTCGTGATTGTTTAATTTGCTCCACAAGTTGATCCTCTGTCTCAAGATAAAACTGGCTGCCGAATGATACAATACATCCATTAACATATGACGGCTCATAGCGTAACCGTGCAAGCGTCAGGTTTGTCCATTCCATTATCGCAGCAAAATTCCGGCCAACATTCATCAACACTTCTTCTCTGGATTTGAAAGCTGCCTCGACCTGCTTTTCATTGATCGCTTCGCTGCGGATCATCTCTCCGTCATAACCTACACAAGATCGATATATGTCCGTGCTTAACCTTTCCACTTCTTCCGTCGAATACTTACAAGCGTCAATTTCTGCACTTACAACCTGAACCGGATTTTCCATTAAATCCACTTCGCCAGACATCGTAGGAGCAGGAACAGTCCAATATGATCCCGCCCCCGGACTTCCTTTCGGTTTATTTATATCCTGACGGGCTTCATATTTCCCTTCTGCATCGGTCCGTTCATTTTCTCCGCTTGCAAACTCATAACTTATGTAGATAGGATATGCCGAGCCAAGCTCCAGATATTTCTTTGATGTTTTGAAAAACAGTAACCAATCCAGATCGCCCAGAGAATCTGTTATCGGAGATCGTTTGTTGATATAGTTTCCGTCCTGAAGTTTGTCAGACCAGAACATCCGGGCAGGACAATAACCAAGACCGTGTTCACGCTCGACCGGATCAGATGACAGTTTCTTGTTCTTGTATCCGAATCGCCTCATATAGGTTGAATCCCATACATAGAGCGATTCTCCGGATGTCCAGATCACATATTCAACTTCATTCTTTTCGTTGATATTTAAGTCGATAATATTTGAAGGGGAAAGGAAAAAGAAATACGGATCGGGCCGTTCACCTGTTTGTTCTTCTGGCAATGAAACAACGACCACGCTGTCAATCGCCGTTTTCATTGCGCTCCAACCTTCGATCCGCCAGAGATGCTGCGTCTTTATCTTTTTAAGATAATCCATGAAATCAGTCTCATATTCAGATGATATGAAATTGACTTTCTCGCAGTAATCTTTTGCGATCCAGACACGCTCTAATCCTATATATATATCCTTTGTAAGTTCGTTTGTGCATATAGGGAAGGTCAGTAATTGCTCAAAGCGAATTTTTTTATCTTCCGGAAGGACTTCTCCAACCCAGGCAATAAATGAATTGTAATACTGCGACAAGTATTTCTGACGGAGTACAATATCGGAATGAAAGGAAAGTCGCTTATGATGCCAAACGGAAGCCTCTATCTCACTCCGATGCTTTGGACTGCTTATCAGCTCCTTTATTTGTGCGTTTGACAAGTTCATTGGTTACATCGTCATATGTATATTCTTGCCCTTTTAGCGTCCAGCGATCTTTGATTCTCGGATGCATCTTCTGCCACGTTAGTATCTGTTGTGCTTCTGCGAGATCAAACTCACGTTCACCGAGTGAGCTTGTCATTATTACCGTCTTAGCCATATTACCAATCCTCCAGTGGATTGAAGTTTGCCGTCGGATCTGTGATCGTGAAATAATCCGACCAGTTCTCTTTTGTCTCGAAGGAAAGCACGTGCTGATCGAAGTCTGAATACCCGCCGATCTTTTTGTCTCCGACAAACAGCGAATGAATCGGGAAACCTTTCACCACTGCGCCATCGACACGATGCCCGAAATAGCCGTCTTTGTTGACAAGGATCACTTCAAGCGACGTTTCGCACATCAGGGCTTTCAAGTTGCGGATACTGGCTGCCGGCCACCGACGGCAGATGAAGCTCCATTTTGTCGGCTCGCTTCCGTTAACAATCGGGCTACCGTCAGGGACTTCATTTCCCGAACCAACGGTAATCACTGCGCCAGGTTCGACCGTCGGATTATGGATGATCGGTGTAAAGATCGTATGCGTCGCACCGGCTGCTGCAAACAGGGCAGTCCATGTAGCTGCAAGGATCATTGTAGCAACGTCTGCAATCGATGTTCCGGCACGCCAGAATGTGATCATTTGTATTTGGCCGAAGTTTTCAAAGCATGTGATTGCAGTAATATCCGCAATCTTTGTTGGATTAGGACAGGTGCATGTAAGTGACATATCGTTTTCGTTTTAAGTTTTTCAATGGCAAAGATAATACATTAAAAAAAAAAATCAATACCTTCTATGTTATATTGTTGAATATTAGTTGTGTACGGTTATTACACGTCGTGATCTTATTTTTCGCTCCATCGCATAACCAACGGCCTTCAGTGCATGGTTAAAGGCGTCAAACGGCTCATTAATAAAGCGACGTGTTTTGTTGTCGTATATCCACTGCCAGTTGCGAAATTCTTTTATGATATTCAAACTCGACTTAGTTACCATGAACTGGTAATCGTGCATCATTTCTATATTCTTATTCACACATCCTTTATATTTATATGCAGGTATTATGTTATGTCCCATTGATTTCAGGTCATGTATATCTTTCGGCGATTCGCTGTCTCCTACGATCAATCCAGTGATATTATTTGCCCGTAATTTATTATCAATCTGCCTGTTTAGCAATCCGGTTTCATAGATGATTTCCTTTAGATAAATCTTTTCCCCGACACGTGCTATTGCTACCAGTGCCGTCTCGCTATTTGTAAATCCCCAGTCCAGGCCATAAAACACGTCTGCATCCGGGAATTCCTCATCATTGCATTGCTGCCAGTTGTTGAATATCAATCCTTCAATTATTCCGAGTTCCCCTTCACCATACACACGCCACCACATCTCGTTTTTTCGCCTGGCTTCAATGGCCTGTATTTCATTCTTGCTTAGATACGGATTGTCTTTATACGTAGATTTCAAGATAACACAATCCGGTCGGTCCGCCAGTTCCGTGTGTGCATAAAACTCCCGATCCGGGTTAAAGTCTCCAAATATTTTCAACCGTGTGCGTGGTTCTGCCTGATCCCATACTTCGACCGGGATATTATTTAATTCATTGATATATAAATAATCCCTTCGGGAACCTTTCAACTTCCCCGGTTGATCCGCCGAGAAAAACTCAATGATCGACCTTCCCATCCGATATACATATTCCGATCTGTTCCATGCTGCCGGTGAGTTCATGTTCCACTCTTCCAATATCTGAAAAAAGTCCCGCATCACTCCACGCCGTAAATGCGGAAACGTCTCACTCATAATCGAAGCAATGACAGGACGCTTAGCGTCTTTAACCAATATAATCAGTAATTGCAGATGTGAATATGTTTTACTGGAACCCGTGCCTCCCTGCGAGAGAATGATCCTGTTTGTCAGGGATGCTTTTGCTATTGCATGAAAAACCTTAGTTAGTTGCGGTTTCACTGATTAGTTTTTCCAGTGTGTCTTTGGTTTCCGCCGGAACCAAGAATGTAATTGACTGATTCAGGTTGTTGTCTACTTCAACCCGGTCGCTTTGTCCTAAGAATTGCTTACCAAGCCATATCTGCATCGTAACGCTCGGAGCTTGCAGCCATCCGTTTGCTTGTCTTTCCCCGTTTTCATCAATTACAATCCGGGGGACTCCAAGTGCAGACCTTAGTTGCGCCCTGCGTATTCCGACCTTAAACTCTGATAATCCGTTTTTTATGTAATCCGCAAAATACATCTGCTTTTCCGCTATACATCTACGAGAGAGTGTATCTGAAGAAAGTCCAAGAACGGTTGCGATCTCTTCTTCATTCGCTCCAATTTTCAATAGGTCGTCAATTCGATTCCAATCTACTGCTTTTTGCGGTCGTGCCATTTTTTTAATCTGTTTTTAATCTTTTTGATAATGCAAATATACTACATAAATCTGATTTCTGTATATCTTAATCAAATATTGATTCCCTGAACCTGGTTGTATATTTTTATTAGGTCTTTCCCTGATTTGTCGTTTTGTCTTACGGCAACCATCGGATTAATAAGATAGACTTTATGTGTAGGTTGTAGGTAATGACAATATATCGATTCAAGTAATACGTTCCGGTTAATAAAGCTGTAAAGTATTTTTGATACATCTGCCCGGAATTTCTTATGGTAACATATCGCATGAGTAGCCATTCCAAATCTTAGCCGTTGCCAGTTTTGATACCGGTGGTATATCCTGGTACGCAACTCCGCTCCGAAATAAAGCATGTCCCAGTCCTCTAATGCGATCTGCGATAAAGCTACACGCAAACATTTAACAGTCTCGTATATAAATACACAGTCGTCTTCCAGGATCAATACATGTCCTTCGGCCGTTTGAAGTATTTCATAAACAGCTTTGATGTGGTTACCATCGTGTTCCTTTAACTCGTAATTTATCCCGAACCTTTTGCATTGTCCTTTTATTGAAAGCATATAATCCGTCCGGTTATGACGGTTGATGATATATATACTTTCAAAAAAATCGAATGGATTTTTCATGCATGCTTCAGTATCCAGAATTTTATCCTTTCCCTCACTGTCATCTTTCGCAAGGGAAGCATCGTCAGGATTCTTACATTCTGATCAATGAAATCCTGCTCAATCCACAGGATTCCCAGTTTCATTCCCTGGATTTTTACCAATTCCGGAGCTTCTTCCAAGACGATCCATTCGTCCACGATAAACCCTTGTGGTTGGCGCATCTTTACCACGACTCTTTTTCCCCTTTCTATTGTAACTTTTAAGGGCTTTGACGTATGCATCTCTTTGCTCATTTTCGGGAAGGTTTTTGATTTGTTTTAATTCTTCAAGTAATTTTCTAATTTGTTTTATTTTGTTTGTTTCTTGGAAACCAAAAGCACTACATACAACTTCTGTAAGCCGTAATCCTGCCTCTATGATTCCTATCTGATTTTGGATTATATCAGATATAGTTTCCATTTTTGAAATTTTCCTTTGTAAAAGTAATTTTTTTCTTACTTACTTACTTTACTTTTTTTTATTTCTATTTACATTTATATTTATATTTTCATTTTCATTTTCCATATGGAGCCTCATATGGCTCTCCATATGGGAGACCATATGGTAAATTTTATCTTAAAAAATACATAAAAATTTCTGTTCATAAATTATTCATAACTTTTTCAAAAAGTGCAATAGTCTCTGAAGTGCAAGGAGTTACAAAAGAGTTTGCATCGACGTAAAACTTGATCGTCATGTCATCGTGATCTACCCAATAACCTGAGAATTTTCTGGCCGGGAATCGCAATTTTTCGTACGTTTTTTCCTGCTCTTCAATTCCCATTTCATATAGTTCAACATTAACTATTTCGATTGGGACTTCAATGATTTGTCTAAACCATTCATGTTTTAACGCTGCCCGATTAAACACCCTTATTGAAAGACTATAAATAATCATATCATATCTGGCAATCAAACTTTGTATAACACGGCGTAGATATGAGCCAGATAAGCTTTTAATCTGTTTTGTATCTACCTTGTTTTCGGTCATCTTACACATATCTTAAAGTTTAAACAAGTAATATTTTTTAGCAAGTTAACACCCATTTAAAGAACATACACTTTCATAAGTTGAAAAAATTGCCCCAACTCATATCCTTTATATTCGAGTGCTTTCATAACTTCATTATGAAATCTACTATCCTTATCGTGCAGGCAATATAAACAAACATCTTTTGGTATGTTTATTTCTTCTGTTATGTCTTGGTCAGAACCGGTCGCATCAACACTGAATGTTACTTTTAAGTTTGTCATGTCTTTATGTTTTAAGATAATAATAAGAAATAAAAATTACTTCTTTTCTACTATTAAATAGCCAAACTGTATGCGGATAAAAGGTAATATAAAATTGTGAGTTATACCTTCTATCCCAATTTTTTCTTTTACATAAGCATCTTTCCAATACCCAAATCCAATGACAGGACATAGCTTAAGGTGCCTTGTTCTTAAAATGTATTTTCCCATATAATGTTATTTAGTTATGTTATGTTTTTTCCTGTCTTTCTTAATCTTTGAGTTTATATACTGACATCCCAGCAAAAATGCAAACAAATAATCTAAGTCATCTGTTCTATAAATTTTCTTATTGCCTTTCATCAGAGTAAATTTTGTATCACGGTATTTTATTCTCAATCCATTTACTTTTGCCTCAGACTTACATAGTTCATAGAGTAATATGTCTAATTCTCCGCCTGTCATTTTTTCTATAGTATATATAGGCTTTTTAATCCTAATCAAATAATACCTTTATCAATATCTCTATGAATTTCAAGTAATGAATCCCCTGTCCCTTTACCAAAAGTCCAATTAATTGGTTTTCTCATCACATAACTCATTAATAAATTCGCTTTATTAACGCCAAATAATAAAAATATAAGTACGAATGGAATAATCATCAATGAAATACCAATCATCAGTGTAGATACTCCTAACAACCGAATACCTATGCCTAAAAACATGCAACCAAAATAATTGGTTACTTTCTTTAATTTAAGTGTTTTCATTGTTATAATTTTTACTTGGGATTTTTTATTATTTCAACAGTTTCGATATATTCGGCTTTGTGGAGATACTCTTTATTAAGTAAAGCCTCATCTAGTGTTAGATATTCATGATATGTAATGACCTTTCTCCCTAAATATTTATATACGTTCACAAAATACCGGCGCTCGGCAGTTTCTTCAGGTTTTTCTTCAGTCCTCTCTAATCGCCTTAACCTTATTTCATACTCAGCTAACTTTTTGTACATCCAAGCATGAATAGCTGAGTTAAGTGGCATTTGGGGATCTAATTTAAGAATTTTTTTCACACTACAATGACAGTCTTCCTGGAATGATTCTGCAATCTTTTTTATTTGCTCAAATATTTCTTTGTCCTTCGGGTTCATATAGGTTTTTTTGGGGTTCTTTGATTATTTGTGGAATTAATTCAATTATTCATATATACTTTTCCTTATCCCCCTAATAAAGCAAATAAAGCGGTTTATTGTTCCTCATGATGCTTAAGTTTATCGTTAATTTCTTTAAACAAATTCATTAGCTTTTGCCATTCGGGATTAATAGAAAGCTGATTCTCCATTTCGTATTTGCGTATTTTCAACAAATCCTCAACCCAGCCCAATAAACCACATAAAAAAAATACAATGAAAATAACAAGCGGGAAGGTTATGTACCAGTTATTAAACATCCACGTCCTGAACGGGGAATTGTTCATTTCCTTTATCGCAATATAAAACAATAAAGCAAACTGGACATAGCCTATGTATTGACGGCTCCTGTCTAACCATATCTTATATTTTGCTATTTTCCTGAAAGTTATCTTCATTTTAATCCGTCTAATAATTTATAATCTTTTTCTGACATTTTAAATTTCATGGCAACTGCATTTTCTATCGCCTGTCGCCCGCTCGTAGCCCCAGGTATTGCAAAAACGGATTTATGATGAATCAACCAGGATAACGCAATCTGCGATGCCGTAACATTGTATTTTTTACACAAATTTTCAATGACCTTAATAACAGGTTCACTTTTCTTTATCCCCTCCGGCTTAAACCAATAAGAACGCTTACGCTCGCCAATGTTATCCAAAAGTTCGGGATGCTTATGAAACTTTCCCGTCAGTATGCCCAATTCAAGCGGGGAATGAGCAATAATAGCAATACCAAGCTCTTTCGACACTTCAAGCAATCCGTTGTTTTCAATTTCCCTGTCTAAAAGATTGTACTTAACCTGATTGGAGAATAATCTGATTCCTGACCTTTGAAGCACCTCCCATGCACAAATCATTTTATCGACAGAATAATTGCATACCCCGATGTTTCTTATCTGCCCGCTTTTTAAAAGAATTGCCATAGCCCCCATCTCCTTTTTTGTGGACGAAAACCCCAACGGGTGATGAATCTGATAAAGACTGATAGGATACGGATTTAATTTTTTTGTCCTGTCTCCAATGGTTTTGATAATATTCGACGCCGTACGAAACATCGGGAACCACTTTGTGGCAATAAAAACCTCATCGGCTCTTTGCCCGTTGCAATAAAGTGAATTTCTTAACGCTTCTTCCGAGCCTTTATAGTATTCTGCCGTGTCAAACCAATTTATGCCATTATCAATGGCGGATTTTACAATGTCATAGACAATACCTGTCGGGAACTGACCGAAATAACGACAACCTATGCCTATTTTTGAAAGCTTCATCTGATCCCCTTTAAAAAACGTAAAACACTGTTGCGCATATGCTTATAATAAATCCGCAAATACCAAAACTTAAAAATATCCTTATTCATGGCAGTTCTTTAATTTATTCTGCTTCCAGTATCTTTCCTTGTTTTCCCCATGAGACATCATGTACCCGCAATCACGGCAAAATGCCAGCTGGGGATCAATATTAAAACAAAATCCTTTTTTTCTGTGTTCACGCATACGCTTCCCGTTCCAACATTCCCACCAGGATTCATAAAAAACATTGCCCGTTTCAACAAAAGCAATGCAGGTGACAAGAGTGCCGTCTGTGTTCAATGTGTTAAATGAAAACGGAGCTACGCAATGACGTTCATCAACAAACCCATCCGGCATGGTGCTGTACTTCGCAGTGCCGGCATTGTTGGTTGATATGTAACCGTCTTCCAACCCTTCAATATGCCAGTTGGTTACATTTTGAATTTTAATCCGTACTGGTGATACCGCTGCACGGGATTGCCAGTATTCATATTTTTCAGGTTCAAATAACGAAATACGCACATAATGCAAATACCTGAATTTTGATAAATCCTCCTCCAGCTTTTTTGTCAACCTGTCCCCGTTTGTGGTGATATGAAACCGGATTCGATAACGTTCAGCTACCTCACAAAATTTTAAAATGTCTTTGTGCAATAACGTCTCCCCCCGACCGGTAAAACTGATCTGACGTATAAACCTGCGCCATACACCCATCCTTTTTATAAACCCGGCAAACTTATCCACATCCATATATGGGGGCTGCCTGCGCCACCATTGCTGATAAAAACCCCATGGGTATTCGTCAATGATTCCCGGCGCATGATTAGGGCAGAAATTACATTTACGGTTACACGGGTTGGCAATATTGATCGTAAACTGAAATGGCAAAAGGCTGTACCCTCCCGAAATCCGATAAAGAAAATATTTAATCGCCTGTATCACTATTCTGATTTTTTTAATTCATATATCCGGAAATTCCAACAAAACATGCTGCGTGCCATTGACCGCCACGTGGTTTTCTTTCGCAATATGCGCAGTAACGGACGGATGCCGATCAAAAATGCTTTCCAGTTGGCAATAAAAAATATCTTTTTTTGCCTGACTATTTTCAAACCGGAAGGAATTATGAGCCATTTTGTAAAATGCCCAAACCTGTACTCAAAAAAATGCTCTTCCCCCCAAAGCCATTGGGCGTTTTCCGGCAAATTAATGTAAATTGAACCGCTGTCCTTTATCCCGTCTTTCATCTGCTTCATCAACCATAACGGATTTTGAATATGCTCCAACAGATCAAAACAAAAAATGACATCATAGTGATTTTTCTTTTGTATGCTGTCAAAGTTTAAATCCTGTGTATCCCATTGTTCTACATTCAGATTTAATTTCTTCTTCATGTAATCCATCCTCGGATTTGCTTCACCTACGTCTAAACAAACGGCGTTTTCGGACAATTTTAAAAACGGGATGACATGATTGTTCATGTACCGTTCAATCCGCTCCGGGACAACAGCCCATAACTCAAATGGGCTTTGCTTTCCGGGATATAATTCTTTATTCATATTCACCAACGGTAAAAAATAATAGCATACATATCTCTTGCAAGCCTGTAAATCAAATATAAAATAGTAGATAATTTGCAGCCGTATCTCAAAATATAATATAACCGGATTTTATAATTCCCTGAAACATATTTCAATCTTTTCCATCGCTTTCTTGTCCTTGTAACACTTTCTTTTGATTCCACCAGGACTGCCGAATGGAAATTAAGACAATGAAATCTGGTATGTAAAATCAATTCGAGAACTATTGGGTAATCCCAAACATTAAAATGCTTGGCAAACATTTCAAAGTCAATCCATTTGTCAAATTCTGATTTTCTTATGCAATACGTCGGGGCATGAATATACGCATTGCCTTTTAATAAATTATCATATGTGATATGCGATTGAAGAAACATGACATCAAAGTCTTTTTTGATAAACCCCGCTCCGTTGTCAATTCCAATCTGAGTATAACACAACCCACAATCAAGGGCTTTGTCCATATATTCCACCTGCTTTTGGATTTTCCCCGTGTCTGACCAGTAATCATCACAATCGCAAAACATAATGTATTCCCCCTTGCATCTTTTAAATCCTTCTGCATAAGCACGCATCATCCCACAATGATCCATGCCCTGAATGACATTTATTAATCCCTTGTCGTAATATTCCTGGATTATTTTTATTGAACCATTGGTGCTCCCGTCGTCAATTACAATAATTTGTATCTTGTAAGGGGTTATTTGCGACAAAACGGAATTTATTGCCCTGCTTATTGTATGGGAGTGGTTGTAAGATGTAATGATAACTGAAACCTTATAATTCATGTTCGTTTTTTTGAACTGATAATTATTTCATCTCTTTCTGATCCCGTTCATCAAACATACTGAAAACTACCATCATTACAAGAAAAATAAAACCAAGAATATGAAGGAAAATGAAAGCTCCAACATAATAGGCAGGAATATAACTAATGATCCTACACACAGCCAGAATCACCGTCATTAGGAAAGAAAAAATAAGCAACGTTAGCCAAAGAGTTTTCCAATGCTTTTTGAAGTGTTGGGGTTTCATTGTTTATTATTTTGTTATCCGGTATATGGCGGGCATTGATATGTTAGTATCAATATTAAAACACTACATCGAGTTTACGTTCGAGCTTTGTAATTTCTTCTCTAAGTTCTGAAACCTCATCATTTAATTGATTAATTTGTTTTTCAGCCTGATTTCTCATGTCTTTATTAGTTTCCCTTATGGTTTCAATACTTGATTCAATTCTATCATATATTTCTTTCGTCCATTGACTTCTCAATTCGCAAACAGTGTTCGTACTCATTAACGGGCATAGTTGTTTGATATAATCCTCCAAATGATTTTCAATAATTGATTTAACTCTATCAATTTCTTTATCTATTTTCGGACAAGTGTAACTAAAATCTAATCCCATATTATTAGTTATTAGTTACATAATTCGATTAACACATCCGCATGGCATGACTTATCCAATGGACAGAAACAGGCCAAGTCTTTTCCTTTAAGGATAGAAATGTTTGGGACTTTTGGCAACCATTTTGGTAGCTTTCCTGTTATCCATTTTTCGTAAAGCCAAATAATGTCATCTAAAGAATGTCCGCCTATTTCACTCCAATAACACCATGAACCTTTTGTTGGTCCTGTTTGTTTATAACACAGAATCCATCCGTCGTTGGTTAATTTGAACGGATTCCCAAATTTTGAAGGTCTCCCGACGTAGGTTGCATTTTCGGGCATCCTCCATCCTTTTACTCGTTTTCTTTGTATTCGTTTCATGCAAATCCTCTTCCGGTCTTTACTAACACCCATTTGTTTTTCCCCTGTCTTTGATAAACAGCACTTCTCATAGGCAAATCCAGGATAGCCCGCCAGTCGCATTCTGGCTGTAGTCTCGCCCTTATTTCTATATACATAAGGGTCTTCCCCTTATTCCTTTCCTCCCATTTTTTGGGTGCTTCCATGAAATACAACTTCCCATCTTTTTTGATCCACCACCCACCAAATCCATTGTAGAGTCGTGTGTTCATGGGAAGGCGTTGTGAAGTATAGCCACAGTTCAGGCAGCCGGAAATCCTTCCTTCAATCGGTGGTAGTAGTTTTCTTTTCGTCATATTTGCAAAACTTTCCACATAGATAGTCAGCTATTTTTATACATTGTATATAAAATGGTGCTGAAAAATCCAAATTGTCAACCTTGTTTGGGTCATGTTGAAAAACACCAAAATCGACAGAATCAATATGTATGCTACTTGCTGGTATTCCAGAAAAACACTCCAATTTAAATCCTTTTTTGTTTTTCCGTATGTATAATCTCACACCATCGCCGTCAGATGAATAATAACTTGATACCCATTTCGAATAATTAGGAGATATTGCTTCTGTTAATCTCCATTCATGCCTATTTTTCAGTATTATTTCCATGTCTATTTTGTTATTAAATCCAATTACTTGTTATTATTCATTAAAGCAAATACTCTTTTACATCCAGCAACGTATGCTTTCTTTTCCCATTCTCTGTGTGGGCATCTCAAATCATATTCTGGATGGTCTAATCCGTGATGCCATATTTCAAACTCATATTCAAAATCTGAATCAGAAAAACAAAGTATAGCATTAGTTGAAACTTTATTATTTGCTTTTATACAATTACCTGAACCCTTAGAAATCCTTCGTTGATTGAATATTCTATCAGTATTTTTTCTCCAAAACGTTTCAGGTAAGGATGGATGTTGATAAGATGAGCGTAATTCGATTAGCCCTTCTTTTTTGCTTACAACCGTGTAGGTGATATTACTACCTGTCCATTTTGCCGGACTTTTAAATACATCACCGATATTTATTTCAGAATATGGTATCATAATGAAATATGTTTCTTCAGATTTTTAAGTCTTTTGCTCTCTTCCGGATACACTTCAAAGAACCATTTTATTCTCCCCCGCTCATGGTTGCTGTATCCTTCTATGTTAAATATCTCATCTTGTTCAATAGGTTTACAAGGAGAGAATGATTCCAACGGTAGAGAATAATGTTCACAATCCGGCCAACCACCATTGATAAGTTTATACACTCCAATCCCAAAGTGGTTTGAAATCACAAACGGGTTTTCTGTTTCAATCTTTATTGCTTCGATTATGGTATATAACCTTGATTTATTTAGGGAACACTCGTAATTATACCACCATAATAGATGTTCTTTGTTTTCCTGCACTTTACAGTACCCGAATTGCACTTTAACAGGTTCCCCCTGCCAAAAGTATTTTTGATTAGATTTTGTTTTCATTTCTAAGTTGTAAAATCCATTTTTATCTGTTTTTTACTTTCCCGAAAAGATTTCACCGATAATCCAGAAACCCAACTCCTGCAAATTCTTTTAGTTCAGCGCAACAATAGCGAGCCATACGTAAAGGTAATTGTTTTTTCTTGCGAATTAATTGGAACATTGAATGTTTAGGCTTATGTAATTCAACACTTGGATAATTTTCTTTTACAAACTTCAGTAATTCAGGAGGATCAACAGTTGTTAATTGCATATGTGATGAATGTTTTACGCCGCTTTTCTTAACTAAATCATACAAAACAATACTATCCTTACCGCCTGAAAAATTAAGATAAAATCCATTTGGCGATAATTCTAAGGCTAATGATTCAGCCTTTTGGATTTTTTCGATTGTTTTCGTTATTTTTTCTTTCATTGTTTCTTATATTTATGAAATGTCAAAACTGACAAGACAGATAGCAGCATCACGATTTTGAATAACGCTGCCGTCCAATGCCATATCAGAATATCCATTTAATTCTTTTTAGTCGGATAAACCGAGAACGGCGATACCGCTCCCGGAAATATAATGTGATGATGGTTGGACAGATATGCCCTTTCATCATCTGTTAGTAAGTACTCAGGGTGGATCATCACAGGGTCCTCTGAGATTAATACGATCCTGGCTCTGATCTTCCGGTCGTCTGCCAGAGAGGAATGACCATAGACCTTTATAAGCACTTCCTGACCGACAGCCAGGTTTAGCCGGAAAGTGATTCGGTTGGCTTTTCGCTGCAAAACTATTGCAGTTATCAAAGCGATAAATGCAATGATTATGAATATAGTTGTCATATATCAGTTTTTTTATATTAACCTTTTCATTGGAAACAGTTTTTCCGGTCTGACACCGATCTGAAAAAGTATCGTATCCATGCGTTCACGATACGATTTTTCAGTTTGATAATAATCTACTACCTTTCTTATTGCGTGCATTCCGGTCGAGTGGTTTTTTCGAAAATCCAAACATATCTGGTTGTTCGATTTTTTTGTCAATCGGTTCAATAAGAAAATAACTATCTGACGTGGTTCAGCAATCTCACGCTTTTTAGTTTTTAGAAATAAATCGGTTTCCGAGATACCGTATATCTCACAAACAGTTACCGGTATTTTGTCAGATAAATCTTTCACGAATGTTTTATTTTCAATCCGCTTGATCCAGGATTCAATTTGAAGTCTTAAAAGTGTATCGTTTGCGCTCATTGAATTGTAAATATAAACTATTATTTTACATATAATATTAAAAAGAGATTAAAATGAAATTAATATTTCAAAGAATACCGGGCATACCGTTTTCTGCCATTCTGGATCATCACAGTTTTAATCCCTATTTCCGGCAGCCCGTATTTCCCCCTGCGAAGGTCGTAGATTCTTCCACTTAACCGGTCGCAATTAAACAACTGCGATGCCTCACGTGCAGATATTGACTTACCCTGTAAAAGGTAGTTCAATATTTTTTTGCATTGACTTTCCATTGTACCTATATGTTTAGCGTTCATAATATTCAAGTAAAACATCGACTTCGTAACCAAGTCTTTTAGATTCGGTTCGTTGCACAATCGCACGGTATCTCTCCAATTGCTTATGCGTAGAAAAACCAAACTGTTTGCTTACCTTCGTCATTTTCGGCCTCTTTTCCTGATCTCCTTTCCGGTAAATTGCCATTGCTTTAACTATTATCATCAGTTTCTTTGTTATCGATTATTTCTTCACTCCATTCCTCATTCGGCAACGGGACTGTTATCCCGAACCATTCCAGGATGAACGCCCGGCAACGTTCAAGATATGTTTCAAATTCCGATGTATTTAGGTTCGTTGTCGATCCAGGTATCTGTATGTATTTACCCTCAATGGTTGGATGCATTATTTCCCGAAAAAGGAATTTATGTTTCAATATATCGTGTGCCTGATTTGTTGTTACTCCTTCTCCGGTTGTTTCATAAAATCCCCGGCAAAACTCATAAACCACGACGCCCCAGTAGTAAGCGTTCTGAGGCAGACTGCGTTTGTTATATATGCGTTCCAACCGAAGCCGGACAATGCAGTCAGGCAGTTGTTTTATGGCTGCCAGAAACCGATCTCGGTATGCAATTTTTAACCGACCGTCTTTTACATTACCATATACTTCAACCATTCTCATATATATAAAATATATCCTGACATTGAATAAAATCTTTCAATCCCATATAGTAGTCAATGATCTTTTTTGCATCATCAAACCCGGCAGCGAACCGGACAAAATATCCTTCCTGTTCCAATCTGTCAAGTATCTTTGCCTGATTCTGTATGTGTGGATTGTCCAGCAATCTGCCGTCTTTTCTCAGATATGCTTCCCGGTTCTTTTTCAGTTCAAGTACCAATCCGCAATATATATGTTTCCAATCCGTAACTTTTGTTTTCAGGATAATCAAGTCTGGAATCCCGGCCTCCGACCGCATCCGTTTGATCTGCACTCGCATTCCGATTGAGAGACGTAGCCCACCAGGATCAGAAGTAAATACGACACCCGGATATTGCATTGCGATATAACGGCAAACAGACAGATGCAATGACTTCTCTTCTTTCATTTCAATCAATATAATTCATTATACACAAATATATTTTCCCTAAGATATATTCCCGTTCTATGATTCTCATAGCCGTTTTCGGATCAAAAGCAAAAACCATATAAGAAATTAAGCTATTGATCCTTTCCGGGTCGATTTCCCGGCATTCTATCACGCGGGCATTTCCGATCCATTCGCCGGCTACCATTACCTCATGCACGCCGGATAGCACTTCGTTGGAGATATGCAGAAAAAAATCGCTCTGCAATTTATTGTATCTATCCTCTTTGTATTCGATCATTTTTTCAAAGTCCAGAATTTTTTACCTTCAATATCGATCATATCGAAATCAGTAAATGTATGTCCTTTCGGGATCATTTCGTTTACAATCTCCGAGTGCGTGTATAGTTTGATCGTATCGTCATAACTGCATATCTCCGATACGGAAGGTGTCGGATATTTACAGGTATCGATCACACGGGAAACAGCGTCGTGTAGTTGTTCACGGGTCATTTTCCTGAATACAATCCTTTCAGTAAGGATCGCAAAGTATTCCTTTGAAAGTGATGGAAACGCTGCACGCAACCGCATCAATTCAGTCGCTATCTCACGATGTGATGGGACTGGTTGCCCTTCGTAGCGACTTATTTCAAGCCTTTGTTTCGGTTGTGCGTCGTGCGATTTCCTCCAAATCTGCAATGCTTGTCCGATGCTTTTCGTATTCATTGTTTATCTCATTGAATTTTGATACAATTAATGACGGAGACATATTTTTCCGTAGCCAGTCATTTCCGATATTCAGGACTGATTTGAAATATTTCCGGAGTGCGACCTCCGCTTCTTCCGTCGATGCGTCAGGATGATGCTTCTTATATAACGTAGCCAGCTTTCCGATTGCCTGCCGTTCTTTCCCATTGTTCACTATCTCATATTCACGGCCACGTTCAGATAGATAAACATCGCACCAGATTTTCAATATCTGGTCAATGTAGTCATTTTTATCTGTAGTTTCATTTTCATCTCGGCCTGTTTTACTTAAATTTTTGATACGGGAATCCCGGAAGACTTTCCGCTTTCCCATTTCTTTTTCAAGCCGTTCATTGTAAAACAATCCTTCCTTGTCTTTCTTAAATTTCTTTTTCAATCCGGCTTCCCACATCGGGAAATCTACATGCAATAAAATACGAATTTCCGCTTCCGTCATATGCCCATTGTTAAACTGAGCGCAAAGTAGATCGAAGTATGCCCCTTTCATTGCCCGGTTCATCAATATAGTGCCTCCGAGCCAGTCTCCGAAATACCACAATACGGCCGGGTCTTTAGATTCCGGATTTTGTTTTACGTTTTTTCCTGACAATGTTTTCTGGTTTACAGATTTTAATTACTTCCGGCATTTCATCCGGATTTACCAAGAGTTCGTCTCTCGTTTTCACACGGTATTCCCTCCTCCCGATCCTGCCGTAATTTAACGGAGCTACAAATAATAGTTCTTCCTTCCCCTCTGCGATCAACCTACGTGCATGTTCTACTGCACGTTCTCGGTTTTCAAATATACCGTATATCATTTTATGTTGTTTTTGATTTCCTGCATTACTGCATTGCGTGTCTCTACGGCAGCTTTGATCCGCTCACGAATCAAAGCGAATGCATCGGTATCCGGAAGTATTTCGATAGAATATAACTTATATTCATCTTTGAAATACGGGTGAAAGGAAACAAAATCCCACGACTGCATTTTCGTGAAAAGCATTGACGACATGATCTGCCAGTAATAGGCAGGTTTGTAACGTTTCAGGTCATCATTATTTTTTATCATGAATGCTTCGATATGCGCCCGGTTTGTATATGGGCATTTCAATTCAATGCCTCGACTTGCGCCCTTAACCAGTCCGTCCGGAGTACAGCCGCAGTCTTTGTTGCCGGGAAAAATCAGAAAGCCCGGATATTCGAGTGTTTCCCCGAACGTCGATTCATATAGAGACAGTCCGACCGGTTCCCATTCTAATCCCCATTGCATCTCCCGTGATTTAATTTCCTGAATCTTTTCAGAACATAATTCAGAAACCTTTTCCAAGATATATGTCTGGGCTGTATCCGTCCAGTCATCTAATTTATGACCAAACTTCTTGCCCATCAATTTATGTATCTCGGAAGCGGTAAACCGTCCGAGCCGTAATTCACGATTGCGTTGGTCCATTTTCCGGGAATAACGGTGGTTGTTGTGTCCGGCGTTTTGCCGGTAGTTTTACTTCGGGACCGATGGCCGGAGTATCCGGATTGTTATTTCCATTTTTAACATCTGCCTGATCCGGATATGAAAGATCAATGATTTCAAGATTTGCATCCATTTTGATCTCAGACTGATCCTGCATTACAGCCGTCTGCATCTCAACTGACAGAGGTGCGTAACGGGCAAGCAAAAGTTTCAACACGGTCTTCGATGCCATTGCGTCGAAATTCTGCTTCCATGACCCGGAAGGGAAATCAAATGTTTTGGAATAACGCTTACCGTGTTTTGTAATGCTTTCAATAGACATATACATAGATTTCTTAAATCCGTTAATCAGTTCAAAATATGCTGCATATCCGATTATCTTGTCATCGGTTTTCTCTCCGGATAAATCAAATTCGCCGGTTAATCGGTCAATCACTTTCAATTCGCCGGCATATACTTCCGTTACATTTATGTTCCGGAATTGACCTGAACGCAACGCAAGCTGGATGAATCCTTTTGTCATGATCTGAAATTGCGCCGTGTCTTTGTAGGGAATTATCGCTGCGAATCCAAGCGAAGGATTTATCTGAAGGTTCAGTGATGCAGCGGCAACGGCTGCGGATAAAATACTTTTCGGATCACACTTTGCAAGTGCAGAAGTAGTAGCCAGAGTAGTTACGGAAGAAATAAATGCCGGAGCGTTTTTCCCCAGAATTTCCTGAAATTTCTGTTTTACCAAATCATTCGCCATGAGCGAACGGATGGACAGTTCTTTTGTTTCTGACATATGTTAATCGGTTAGAGTTATTATTTTTCTCCTCAGTTCATTGATCTCCATTACAGGGAGATTCGAGGTGCAGGAAGTCCCGCAGGCGGTTAATATTTCATCCGCTCGTTTTGCGTCCTGCAAAAGACGCTCAAGCGCAAGATGTAGGATTTCCTGTTCCTTTTTTGTGATCTCAACTTTCATTGCTTTATGTTTTTTGGTTTGAGATATATTTCCATAAATTCACGGGCTACATCATAATTTGCTTTGATCTTTTCAGAAAGCCATTCGGCGAATAACATCTGAAAATTTGGATGTTTGGGAATTATATCCACATATACTCCTTGCAAACTATTCATTTCAATTTCAGACATATTCTCCCCGATCTCCCATGCTTCTGCATCATTTCTACAATCAAGGCAGATAGAATCAGTAACCGGGATCGGTTTCTGGCAGTCCTTGCATTTATTTTCAGGAATCTGGCGGTCAATTTCAGACAGGCGTTCCTGAAATCTTTGATATTCTGCTTCCCTGTATTCCATGATGTTTATATGTTTTCTATATCCATATTAAAAAGAAAATTCGGAGTAACACCTGTCTCCCGGCAAATAATCTCTACAAATTCCGGAGAAATCGTTTTCGTTTTACCAGAACATAGGTTATTCATATTCATATTCTGAGAAAACCGGCTACTGTTAGGCCACAGTAACCTTGCAAGGTCGATTTTACGGATACGTTTTCCGTTGGCATTTGCATATCCGATTGCTTCATTGATTCTTAACATATATATATTTATTTTGCATAAAATATCACTCGCAATCCCCGGCGTAGTTTGCATTCACATTTATCACCCGTAGATTCATAAGCCCGGCGGATCAGGTTTTCCGCAATAGTAGCTTCGACCAAGGACAATAAGCCAGTCATGCCAACCAATTTATGAACCTTCTGGCTGCCGGACTGACCGGAAACTTTGATACGGAAATCTTTAGTCGGGGAAATCATTTATTGTAAATGTATATATTCATTATATTTTGATTCGTTTTCAAAAACCCAGCCGGCGAAACAGATCAAAGATGTAATAAATGTAAATACTCTCATATCATCTCGTATTTGCATTTCCACTCGTCCTCATCTGTTGGAGTAGGTATAGTTATCCTTATGGGTTCCCCGCTCAATTTTCCCCGTAGAAAGGCAGGGGCCTTAAAACTCCAATGCTCCCAGGTTGTTTCTTGGCCGGCTTTTTCAAATTTGAAACGAAACATCAACCCCTTAGACTGGAAAGAATAGCGAGGGTCTGCAACGCCATCTTTGTATACCTCAACAACCAACGGCAGGTATCCGGCGTTTTCTGCCCTTTCGTTTAGGGCCAGAATTACATTTGCATAGCAAGGCTTTAATCTTGCTATTTCACAAATTTCGTTTTTTGTATTTTTATATACACTGATCATCCTTTAAGGTTTTATATATTTACTACAAATATAAACTATTTCTTTACTATTGATATTAAAATAGGATTAAAATGTGGTTAAAATTTGTAAACTATTGACCTGCAAATAGTCAAAATTTATTTTTAGGGAATTTGCGATATAGGATCGTTTCGCCGTTAGTTAGTGGTATAGACTACCCTGACGGAGATCGTTCGCCTACGGGGCTGTATTGAAAGAATTTGAAACTTAAAAAGGCAGATATTTATTTAAGACGGACCAAGAACAAAACCTCTCCAGTTGGCTTCCCGGCGGTCCAGTCATATCCGACACCTCCCCCGATGCCCCATTTGTCTTTCCTGGTATAGACCATCCCGGCAGTTAGCGAGTTGATCCCGATCGGTGAAAGACAAGCCGAAGGACTGCCGTATAACCACAGATGAGATCGGTCAATTTTTTCTGGCAACTTCAAAAGGCATGTATCGACCGTCTTAGTTATATATATAGATTGTCGTGGAATGACAAAATCCGAAAAACCGATTTCCTGCAACTCGCCCAGGCAATATGCCCGCCAACGGAAACGCCAACCCTCACCGCTATATGTAGAATCGTACCACGCTTCCTGCTTCTGCACCCAGACCGTATCATGAACAATGATTTTCACAGGGACAGGTTTTGTGATTACCGTAGATTGCCCGTGTATATATATTGTATCATTGACCGTATCGATTGTTACCGGAGCGTCTCGGCAGGAAAGGTACAGTTTTTCAAAATCATCCGCCCTTTTCCGTTGCTTGCGAACCTGGCAAAACTGAACCAGGCATCCGGAAGCGATCAGGATGATAATCGTGAATTGCAGGTAGTTAATCAGTTTTGCTTTCATCTTTTTTTCCGTTTGCGATCATATCAGTTTTATCGGCAGAACCTTTCGAGCTACCGTAAAAGTACCCAACGACCGATGCGAAGGAGCTTATTAAAGCTCCAACGGTTATATTAAGAATATCCACATTTGACGTTGGCACGTCATTGTAAACCAAGAAATAAAGCAAAAGAAAAAACCCGGTTACAATAACTCCGCCCAGAACATACATAAAAATATTTCTCGTTTTCATATATATCGGTTTTTATTTATATGGCACTTCCAGTAATTCATTCAGGCCAGTCCAACGGCAATCGACATGACACCACGTAGGAGTGTCTTTTTCAATGGTGCTGATGCCGAATTTTACTACTAATGTATTGTAATTTAACCTTACGATTTGGCGGATTGTTTCGGGCAAATGCCCCTCGACTTTAATATCGACCGCCCGCCCGGATCGGTGCTGTGAAAAATGCGCCCCGGTATCGCTTGTCGGATCACGGTATCCGGACTCGTCATATTGACCTGCACGATGCCAGTTATTGATGATGATCGGTTTTTGCATGTAATCCCGCAACCATTGACAGAAAGCCACGATACGGGGATCAACGAGCCAGATCGAGTTTTCGCCGAAAATCTCATAAACCCGTTTCGGGACAAATTCCTGAATTACAAAGTTTTCAGATATTTTCATATATTATGTTTTTTTATATTCAAGTTTATGTATCCTATCGTGGTGCGTCTGAAGAACCGTCCGGACTTCATATACGTTCTTTTTATTGGTATCACAATCTTTGTATAATTCATTCACGTCTTTTGTTATCAGGGCAATGCTTATGTCAGTCTTTTCCATACGTTCTACGACTTTGTCTAACCGTTCGATCAGTTTGCGCTGTGTTCCCCAATAGATTGAAATCAGTGCTGTTATTAAAGCTACATTGATTGCACTCAAAGCCGGAATCATCATGCTGTAAATGCGAATCGTTTCTGTCAAATGTTCCTCACCCATAGACTGCAAAGTAAATAATCAATAAGTTGCATATGACGTATAGGATTCCGATTAGCATGATCCGCCGGTTCATTCGTTTCATATACATTTTCACTTCGCTCATATATCATTTCTTTTTTAATACATAAGAATAAAACAGCGTGAAAGTAAGCCCGAATACGGCAGATAGAAACAGGTAATCTACGATCCACATCGACCAATGATGCAGCCCGCAGAAACCTGATAGGGTCGTATAGCTTTTTGAGAATAAGGCATAAAACACAGGCACAAGCAAAACGCATCGCAGAAATATGAATTGCGCAAAGTGCCACAGATCAGTAACAAAAACAAAAACGGTCGTACTACCAGGAAACGCTTCGCCTTGCTGTAGATCACGGTTTTTGTATTTATTCCGCCATGATATTTCCGGGTTCACCCAAAATGAATTTACATATTTAGCAAAGATCGACGTAGCGAACCGAAAACGTATTACGTCCATGATTGCCTTCCCGATCCCGGCAGCGATCAGCAATAGAATAATTGCCGTAAGTTTCCAGATAAAATCAATATACCACATATTTCACTTTGTTTTGGTTGTGTCTTTCTTTTGTAGCTTCAACCGGCAGATCAGACTGTCCATTTTCTGCATGTTCTTTTTGAACGCATCCAACTGCACGGCCTGCATCTCGTGAATTTTTGCCTTTGCACTATCTGTCACCGGTTTCTGTGGTTCTTGTGGGTGTGATCCCGAAGTGAGTAAGCAGAAGCTCCAAGTTAGCATTAACCACACGGACACCGCTTTTAAGTTCGTCAATCTCATCTTGCTGGTCTTTATTCTCGGTTTTCAAAGTCTGGATCGATAGTTCTAATTGTTCCCGCTCGACTTGCGCTTTTACAGACGACCTGATCCATCCGTATCCTGTCCCTAAAAATGCCAATATTGAACATATGGCAACAATCGTAGATATTTTGGGAATGTATTTTTTCATTTTATGTAAATAAATACGGTTCAGTAGGATGGATGAACCCAAGCAACCGCAGCCCGTTATCTGTCAAAAACTGCATAGACCGTTCCTTTTTCCCCACCACTTCCCCTTCTCTTCCACCTTGAGCATTAGTGTTTCCTTCTATAGAGATGAATGAAAGCAGGTTTGGGACATCGATCACGATCCCGGCATGACCTTTCCAATCCGGGTTGCCGGAGATGAAATGCTGCCAGATGACCAGATCACCCGGTGCTGGGTTTCTGTCATAAACAAACTGTCCACTTTTTGTAAACTGATTCCAGGTTTTTACAGCCATAGCCGAAAATAATCTATCCAGTACAGGAAAAGCATTTAGTGTAAATTTATGATATGCTTCCTTCCAGACCAACTCTGCAAAGTAGGCGCACCATGCCTGACCACTCTCCCATCCAACAGCTTTCATCCGTTCTTCAAAATCTGCCTGCATAAAACCTTTATTCCCAGATATTTCTTTTTGTCCAAGGTATCCGATTGCGGTCAGAACAATCTCTTCCTGTATAGCGTTCAAAGGTGGCATAGATCAGTCTTTTTTAGCTTTTTTAATTCGTTTCCTTACCCGTTCATCCTTTCGACCGGCCTTGCACCGTGAACCTTCCGTTACATATGTAATCCGATGACCTAACAGATCGCAGCCGGCAGATGAACCAATACATCCAAGTACCATTATATTTTCAATTTATTCATCATTCCAAATGTACCAGTTGTATAAACGCCATAACACGATATATGGTTATGGAAGCCGTTGCCGATACATTCATTATCTGGAATTTATACCTATCTCCAGTATTTGCATTTACATCATAACACAGCAAAGACAATATAACTCTGTTCCCTGCCCCTGTGACAGTTTGTAACTGTGAAGTAGGGACTTCCGCACCGTCTGTTATGTTATATAATCTCATTTGTATATCATTCCCGTTCGTGCCAGACATTGTAACAAATAAATCCACTCTTAAATGGCCCGTCCCGCCATTGAATGTGATAGTACTGTCTGACCTTGTGAAATTATGCAACTCAGGCCACGTCAGATTTGCCGTGCTGAAGGCATAATAGAAACCGGAATTGTTAAACGAAAATGCCGTCCCTACGTCATTTGAGTAGTATCCGTAGCAATGTGTTGGTTCTTGCGCTTCGGTGATACCTCCCCCGGTAAGGTTCTGGGCAATCAGAACCGAATTGAGAAGTAAAAATGTTATGAGTAAAATTGCTTTCATATTTTATTTTCTTAAATATACAACAATAGACATACCGCTTGCTGAGTTTCCTGTCGCTGTAAATGTCAGATTCTTTGCCGTTGCATAAACATTATGATCGGCTAAGGTTTTGAAAAGCATGGTTGCACCGGTGGCACAAGTTTTTCCGGTTATTAAATTGATTGTAGATGTTTCCTGTTGTGCCTGGATGTTTGTTAGCCCTGCCGTAGTCCCAACATCAATAATCTTAATCGCTTCCACCCAATAACCTGCCGGAATGACCAATACCCTTGACCCTACTCCGGAAGCAATGTCGGTTGTGAATGTTGGAGTGTTTATGGTATCAATATTCATTGCATAAAATTCTCCTAACTTATTAACATAGGCCGTGCTGTCAAGTGTTGCGTTTGCATCGTTTGAAACCAATAATAGTGCATCGGTTGTTTTCTCTCCCCGAACCTCAAGTATTGCCGTCGGCATGGTTTGACGTATGCCAACTTTTTTATCCCCTTTTATGGCAAAAAACGGTTCATTTAACGAATTGCGAATCAGTAGCGGATAGTCTGACGATGTACTACCGGCAGTAACCCGTATACCATAATTCGGTTGTTTAAGGTCAAAAGGCCAACCTGCATAGGCATTTGTTCCTTGCAGATAATGCCCTTTAGAAAAAATGATTATACAACTATCTTTCGTTGCATCTTTGTCGTTGATAATGGATAACAATGTATCCGAAGTACCTCCGCCGTAGATACCCTGCGGACGGATAAACCGGTTTTCCTGGTTCGTGCGGGCAATCGTGGAAGTGTCGCCGACTGCATTAACGACCGTATTAATCCGGGTATTGTGCGATTGTAAGCTGTCCAAATGATCTGCCAACGAATCATAAGCAGAAATAATCCGAGTATTGTGCGATTGTAAGGTATCAAGATGGACGGCCAGAGAATCATATACCGATCCTGTTAATGTATCCAAGCCGTATTTAATCGAGTTAATCCGGGTGTTATGTGATTGCAGAGTATCCAAATGAACGGCTAAGGAATCATATACAGATGCAGTAAGCGTATCTACGTCGTACTTTGTAGCAAGGTAAGTTGTATCAGCAATATCCCATTTTGAGATCAAATATACAGAATCCCCAGATATACCAAGTACGGTATCAACGCCGGTTCCATATTGCAGTTCAGTCAAAAAGAGTTCTTCTGCCGTTATCTTACCTATGTAGTTAAGATTATATACTACGTCTGAATGTCCCGTTGTGTCCCGCTCCATGAGCAAACGCCAGATAAGTTCGGTTTTATCTGCAACATAGAATCCGGCAGAATCCAACAAAAACCGCCCGGCAGCACTTACGTAATCCGGCGTTGCGAGATAACCGTATGCATACAGCCCACGACTTAAAGTCAATGCCCCTGCCGTATATCGTGTCAGCGAACTCTCGCCGATGGTTATCCCTGCATTGTTTCCAAAGATTAACCGGCTGGTCGTTGGATTCCAACGCATATGGGCTGCATGTTCATAATCCAGCGTACTTGTTGCGTTATTCCAATAGAGCATCTCTCCGGTCGTATCTCCGTGTGCAATGGAACCGACAAGCAGACCAACCCACGCCGTACCGTTGTAGTAATATATGACGCTGTCCGTTCCAAGATAAACAGTCCCCCAAAGAGCAAACGGCGGAGGGATCGGAGTGAGCCGAATCAAAGGATCGGACGGTGTCTGTACGATCCCTGTTTGAGCCACCGTGCCTAAAGTAATCAGGACGGCAGCAAAGAATATAAGCAGCTTTTTCATCTCGTCTTTAACTTAAATGTGTACCATATGTTCATGACTACTGTGTCCGTCGCACCTACATTGACGTATATTCGATATTTATTTCCCGGAGAATAATCTCCCTGAAACCCGGTGCATCCGGTTGTAGTGTTCATGTTTATCGTAGCCATTCCCGTTACGCCTGCATAATCTGTTCCGTTGTTGCCGGAGACCTGCAATGCAATCGTGGAGGAACTATCTGCCAGCGATTCCCACGTAGCAAAAAGCATCCACGTGTAATCTGCCGAAGTTTTGATCTCGTATCCGGTATCCGTCGTTATCGTGTCGTTGTTGACGAATTTTGAATATAAGACATTACCGCCTTGTTGTGCATAGCAAAACATAGGCAGTATAATCGTAAGTGTCAGGATGAGCTTTTTCATTTTGATAGGATTTGATATGTAATATAAACTTTCAAAGAGGTATCGTCTCCGATGTTTTGATCCGTAAGCCATAGGACAACGGATTTATTTGCGGTTTGTTTGGTATTACCGGCAGTTGTATATGAATAACTTGGGAAATACCATTGATTAGTATCCGCACTGCATACATATGTAGATTCAAGTATCCTGATTATATCTGACGCATTATATCCACCATTTGGTGCTGTGTTATATGTCATATCTAATGTGCCTTCACCTATATTCGCATTCCGGTTGGCACTCACCCGGACAATCGCATTCACTATGTTTATATATTTATCCACGCCCGGAGACGGAATACATACTACACTATCTGCATGTAAACTGTCAAATTGTATAACAGATACATCGACCGTCGTGAAATACATAAATCCTTCGGATTGCTTCTGCACGTAAAACGTATCTGTGTTTATTACTATGTATTCACCGGCAGAAAGATACTTGTAAACCGGGACAGGGATCGTGTCGTCATTAATAAATACCGTATCGTTGTCAAAAAGATAATAGTCAATAACAGTATATATGGTATCTGCATTGATAAATAACGTATCCTCCGTAATCCGCAAATACCATATTTTCCCGCCACGATAAAGCCGTAACGTATCGACCGTCGGACTGAACTGCGAGAACACGCCGATTGATGCAACCAATAACAAGACGATAAATATAATTCGTTTCATGGGTTCAAAATTAATACATTTATATTCATTTTTCAATAGCAGTCCATTCAATCGTACAATCTACAAGCGCTTCCACAATAAAATACGTGGTCGCTTTTGCAGAAACATACGGGAATACCGGATCGCCGTCGGAAGTATATCCACGCAATTCCAACGAATAATTCACTCCGGTAAATGTCTCCGTGAAATTCACCGTTAACGGCACACCGGCAGATAGGGTACTCTTCCCGGCATCAATCAGT
>Ga0233425_10002168_pt1 | contig 39864 bp, 37 predicted proteins | sample Watercolumn_Towu_2_FD_181712 | JGI IMG/M metagenome (GOLD analysis project Ga0233425, IMG submission 181712) | Freshwater microbial communities from Lake Towuti, South Sulawesi, Indonesia - Watercolumn_Towuti2014_140_MG | ecosystem: Environmental > Aquatic > Freshwater > Lake | place...
GCGTGTACGCGGGCGACTCGTTCTTGGCGAGCAAGACGCTCATCTGCAGCCAGCCCACGGTCGCCGACTCGAAGGTGAAGCCCTACGACTCGCGGGCGCTGAGTGCCGTCGGATACGACGCGCTGGTCTTGGGCAACCACGAGTTCGACTACGGCCCCGCCTTCCTCGCACGCTTCCTGAAGGCGTTCGCCAAGAACGGCAAGCCGACGATCCCAGTGCTGAGCGGCAACATGTCGTTCAAGGACGAGCCCGCGCTTGCGGATCTCATCGGGCCGGTCGGCCAGACGAGCAACAAGACCGAGCCCGGGAAGGTGCTTTCGCAGTGGATGATCTACACCGATGAAGTGACCGGTGCGCAGTTCGGCATCGTCACCGCGATCACTCCGACGCTCCCGACGATCAGTTCGCCGGGCAAGAGCAAGCTGCTCACGGCGACGCTCGACGCGGTCGCCGGACGCGTGCAGATGCAGGTGAACCTGCTGGAGAAGCGCGGCATCAACAAGATCATCCTCGTCAGCCATCTGCAAAATCTCGACAACGACAAGTCGCTCGTCGCTCGTCTGAAGGGCGTCGACATCGCGGTCGGCGGCGGCGGCGACGAGCTGCTGCAGAGCAGTTTCATCCTCAACAGCGTCGAGCTGCTGCCCGGCGACAGCGCGCCGGTCGGCACCTACCCGACCAACGTCACCGACATCACGGGCAGGGTGGTCCCGATCGTCACGACAAGCGGCAACTACAAGTACGTCGGCCGCATCGATGTGAAGTTCGACCGCAAGGGCAACCTCACCGAGGTGCTGCAAGACACGTCGTACCTGCGCCGCGTGGTGCCGACGAGCGGTGAGTCGATCGGGCTCGGCATCACCGACGCCGTGTCGCCCGACTACGACCTGCAGACCAAGGTGATCGCCGACCTGAACGGCTGCCTCGCCGGGTTCACCGTGCCGTACGCCAAGTCAGAAGTGCTGTTCAACACCGCGCGCGGCAGCGCGACGGCGGTGGGCGTGCGCACCTTCGAGACCAACGGCGGCAACCTCGTCGCCGACTCGTTCGTGTACCTCTACGACCAGGTCGCGAGCAAGGAAGGCTTCCCGGCGCGCAGCGCCTCCAACCCCGTCGTCGCCGTGCAGAACGGCGGCGGCATCCGCCAGAACGCGGGCGACTTCCTGCCGGTGTCGGGGGTCGCGCCGGGCACCATCAACCGCGGCAACTCCTTCGACCTGCTGCCGTTCGACAACCGCTTCTCGCTGTTCACCGACATGTCGGCGACGCAACTGAAGGAAGTGTTCGAGCGCTCGTGCGCCATCAGCACGAGCGGCGGCGGGCAGTTCCTGCAGGTGTCGGGACTCAAGCTCACCTGCAAGCGCAGCGGCACCGCCATCGTGGTCGGCACTGCGGCACCCGGCCTGCAGTACGGCGCGGTCACGACGCCGGGCACCCGCGTCGTCACGCTCACGCTCGCCGACGGCACCAAGCTGGTCGACAACGGCACGCCGGTCGCCGGAGCCCCGCTCGTCGACGTGATCACCAACTCGTTCACCGCCTCGGGCGGCGACAACTACCCGACGTTCGGCGCGGCCGCCTCGAAGGTGCTCGGCTACTCGTACGAAGAGGCGTTGTACCGCTACCTGCTCAGCTTCCCGAAGGGTGCAGACGGACTGCCGACCATTCCTGCCAGCGACGTGCGCTACAAGTCGGGCGGCGAGGGCCGCATCACCTGGGTGCCGTGAGCTAGGCGACCGGCTCGAGCTCGCGAGCCGGCGCGGCGGGTGCAGGCAACGCCGCGGCGTCGGTGCCCGAACGGCGGCGTCGCACCGCGCGCACGGCGTCCTTCGACGTCTCCAAGACGAGCAGGTAGCCGACGCCGGGGAACAAATCTTTGCAGCGCTTCAAGAACCACGGCAAGCCCATGCGCAGCATCCAGCGCACGTTCTCGCGCCGCGAACGCTCGCGCACGAGCGGCGCGGTCACGTCGCGCACCGCGTGGCCGTCGGCGGCGAGCAGGTTGGCGAAGTGCCGCGCGAGCACGTGGTAGCCGAAACGGCTCGGGTGCATGCGGTCCACGTGCCACATCGGCTTGTCGTAGGTGATGCCGATCTGGCGCACGTCGAGGCACTTGGCGCCGAGCAGTTCCGACACGTCGTGGATGATGCTGTTGAGCGTCTCGACGCGCCGGTGCAGCAGCCGCGCGAGGCGCTTGGGCAGGCGGATCTTTTTGTTCGGGTCGTGCAGCTTCATCGTCAGCACCTCGATGCCGCGCCCGCGCAGCGTGGTGATGGTGCCGTACATCGACCAGTAGATGTCGACCGGGTCGAAGTTCTGGCGCAGCACGTCGTTGCCGCCGGCGATGAGCACCACCACGTCGGGGTCGTGGTCGAGGGCGCGCGGCAGCTGCACCTCGAACACCTCGCGCATGCGCGCGCCGGGGCGCGAGTAGTTGAAGTGCGACGTGAACTCGGTGAGCGCCTGGTGCAGGAAGGTGCCGACGCCCTTGTGCGGGTGCTGGTGGTCTTCGTCGCCGACGCCGAAGCCCACCGAGTCGCCGAGGATGACGAAGGTGCGCATCGTCAGGCCGCCTGTCGGGACGGTCGCGACGGTGTGGGGCGCAGCAGCGAGAGCATCTGCTCGACGGTTTTCGACCACGGGAATTGCTCGGCGCGCTCGCGTGCCGCGAGGCGGCGCTTCGGCGTCGGCACGCCGAGCACCTGTTCCACCGCGTCGGCGAACGACGCCTCGTCGTCGCGCGCCACGGCACCGACCGGCTCGCTCGATTCGTCGACGCCGAGCACCTCGCGCACGGCGCTGCTCTCGCTCGCCACGACCGGCGTGCCCGAGGCGAGCGCCTCGAGCGCGGCGAGGCAGAAGGTCTCGAGCGGCCCGGGGGCGAGCACCACGTCGCCCGCCGCGAGGATGCGCGCGAGCGCCTCGCGGTCGTGCACGAAGCCGACGAAGGTGACCGGATGCCCGGCGGCGAGACGCTCGAGCGACGCGCGGCTCGGGCCGTCGCCCGCCACGACGAGCCGCACGCGGCGGCCGCGCCGGGCGAGCTCGATGGCGGTCTGCACGCTGCGGTCGACCCGTTTCTCGGGCGAGAGCCGCCCGCAGTGCACGAGCAGCGTGTCGGCGTCGCCGAGCAGGCTGGTGCGCAGCGACTCGTCGTATCGCGACGGGTGGAACTCGCGCAAGTCGACGCCGAGCGGCACGCACACGAGGTTCTTCACCCCGAGCCGCTCGAACTCGCGCGCGGCGAACTTCGTGGTGGCGACCACGTGGTCGAAACGCCGCGCGAGGCGGGCGTTCCACCAGTCGACCGGCGTGGCGGTCATGAACGGTGCGCGCAGGAACGTCTCGGAGAGCCCGGTCAGCGTCTCGTGGCTGAACACGACGCTGCGCACGGAGTTCTCGCGCGCCCAGTCGCCGAGCGAGGTGAGTGTGAAACGATCCGACACCTCGAGAGCGTCGGGGCGGAATTCGGCGAGCATGCGCCGCACGCGCCCGACGTTGACGATCACGCGGTAGCCGCCCGAACCGGCGAGCACGCGGCCGGGGATGGTGATGCGCAGACCCGACTCCGTCCACTCGCGTTCGTAGTCGCGACCCGGCACGATGTGCAGCACCTCGTGGCCGGCCTCGAGGTAGCCGCGGCCGAGCCGGTGCATCGTGGTGCGCAGCCCGCCGCTGCGCGGCCCGTAGAAGTTGGCGACGTGGGCGATGCGCATCGTCGGCACCTAAACGGCGTCGACCGTCTCGCGGCCGGGCACGGCGACTGGAGAAAATTCGGCGAGGTCCACCTGCTTGCAGGCGCGAGCGAAGTGGGCGAGCAGTTGGTCGTTGACCGCTTTCCACGTGCGATGCTCGACCGACGGTCGTGCGTGGGCGGCGAGCGAGGCGCGCGCGAAATCGTCGAGCAGCGACACGACGCATGCCCGCAGGTCGCGCGAGTCGCCGGCGCGGTAGAGCAACCCGTTCACGCGCGGCGTGACGAGATCGACCGGGCCGCCCTGCGCGGGCGCGACCACCGGGACGCCCGAGGCGAGTGCTTCTTGGATCGTCTGGCAGAACGTCTCGTGCACGCCGGTGTGCACGAACACGTCGAACGACGCGAAGTGCTCGGCGAGCGCCTCACCCGAGAGGAAGCCGGGGAACACCGCGCCCGGCAAGAGGCGCTGCAGGTTGGCGCGCTGCGGGCCGTCGCCGACGACGACGAGACGGATGTGCGGGTGGTCGGCGAGCACCGCGAGATCCTCGACGCGCTTCTCGTGCGCGAGACGGCCGACGTATCCGACCACGACGCGACCGTCGGTGTCCCATTTCTGCCGCAGTTGCTCGCTGCGACGCGCCGGCGCAAAGAGCCGGCCGTCGACGCCGCGGCTCCACAACGACACGCGATCGACGCCGTGCGACTCGAGGTCGAGCTTGGCCGCGCGCGACGGGGCGAGGGTGAGCGTCGCCTTGTTGTGGATGCGCCCGACCCACTTCCACACGATGTTGCCGGTCGGGGCGAGCCCGTAGTTGGAGAGGAACCCAGGCACGTCGGTCTGGTACACCGCCACCGTCGGCACACCCATCTGGCGGCACACATGGCCGGCGTAGGCGCCGAGGCCGAACGGTGCGGCGAGGTGCACCACGTCGGGGCGGAACTCCGCGAGCGTCTCGCGCAGCCGGGGGCTGGGCACCCCGAGCTCGAAGTGGCGGTAGCGGGGCACCGTGACGCTGAGGGCGCGCACCACGCGGAACCGACCGTGGCGCTCGGGGCCGTCGCCGGGCGCCACGACGATCGCATCGTGCTCGGTCGGCTCCAGATGCTCGAGCAAGCGCACGACCGAGTTCGTCACGCCGTTCACGCTCGGCAGGAAGCTCTCGGTCACGACGGCGATTCGCATGATTCCACGGTGGGGCGCCAACCTGTAGCGATGCTGAACGCAAGGAGAGAATCAAGTGAACTTCCCCAGTCGGTGAATATTCAACGAGAGTTCACCGACTCGCGCAACGTGCACCGCCGCGCTACGCCACGCTGAACGAGTGGAAGCAGCGCAGTCCAACTTTCACATCCTGCGCGAGACGGCCAAGCGGCACGTGCGACGCCGCGACGTGTTCGCCCACCGCGACTTTCGCACGGCGATGCTCGGGCAGTCGTCGTCGCAAATCGCTGACGCGATGAACTCGTTCGGGCTGGCGCAAGTGCTGCTGTTCGAGCTGAATCCGGGCGACACCGCGCAGGCGTTCTTGCGCGGTCTCGTGATCGCCGCGTTCCCGCTGCTTCTCGTCGGGCCCGTGGCGGGTCTCCTCGCCGACCGGGTGGCGCGGCAGCGGTTGCTCGTGGGCGGCCAGCTCGTCCGTGCGGCGCTCACGCTCGGTGCCATCGTCGCGGCAGTCGCGCAGCAGCAGTGGATCGGCTACACGACGTTCGGGCTCTTGCTGCTCGCCACGCGCGTGCTGTACACGGTGCGGTCGGTCGTGATTCCGCGGCTCGTGCCGGCGGACGAACTGGTGGCGGCGGACTCGATGTCGCTCGTGATCGGCACGTTCTCGGGTCTCGCCGGCGTCGTGGCGGCGGCGGCAATCGAGTGGTTCGACGTGCGCGGAGTGTTCGTCGCCGCGGTCGTGCTGCACGTGCTGTCGTCGCGCGCGTACGCCCGGCTCCGCGTCGAGCTCGGCGGCGGGCGCGCGACGGGTGACCGACGCGACTGGCGCGGCGCGCTCGCCCAGTTGCGCATCGGCAAGGTGCGCCACTGCATCGTGTCGTCGGGCGCGGGCAAGCTGCTGCTCGGCGTGTGCTACGCCTGCATCGCGCTCGTCGTCGACGCACGCTTCGACGTGGAAGCCACCGGGTACGCGGTGGTGTTCGGCGTCGCGGGTGCCGGCACGTTTCTGGGCACGCTGACCGCCGAGCGGGTGATCGAACGCATCCACCGCGCCTCGGTGTCGGTGCTCGCCGCGGCGGTGTCGGCGGTCGTGCTCGCCGCGGTGCTCGTGGTCGACCACTACGCCGCCGCAATCGCGGCGGTGGCCGTCGCGGCGTTCGCGTTCCAGAACGTGCGCGTCTGCAACGACGCAGCGGTGCAGTCGAGCGTGGCATCGTCGTCGCTCGGGCGGGTGTTTGCCGCCTACGACGTGGCGTACAACTTGTCGTTCGTGGCCGGTGCAGCCGCGGCACTCGCGGTCGGCGCCGAGACCGGGTACGGGATCGTGATCGGTGCGTGCTGCGCGGGCTACGCGGCGCTGGCGGCGGTGCTCGTGTTGATGGGGTCTGGCGATCCGCGACCCACGCCGATCACGGTGAACCCGCAGCCCGTCCACGCCGCGGCATCGAGCACGTTGCGGGTGTCGAACACCAGCCTGCCCGTCATCGCGGCAGCGACGCCCGACGGTTCGACGGTCGCGAACTCCGGCCACTCGGTGAGCACCACGAGTGCGTCGGCTCCGAACGCCGCGCCGAGCGACGTTTCCGCGTAGTCGACCCCGACGCTCGCCGCCGCCTCGGCACGCACCGCGGGGTCGTGCGCGCACACCAGCGCGCCGGCCGCGACCAGCCGCCGGCACACCGCCACCGCGGGAGAGTCGCGCAGGTCGTCGGTGCCCGCCTTGAACGCAAGCCCCCACACCGCGACGCGGTGACCGCGCACGCTGCCGCCGAGTCGCTCCGCGAGACGCCGCACCACGCGGTCGAACTGTCGCTCGTTGCTCTCCACCGTGCTCTCCAACTGCGCGAAGGGTTCGCCGACCTGGCGCGCCACGTGCACGAGCGCGCGGGTGTCTTTCGGCAGGCACGAACCACCCCACCCGGGGCCGGCCGCGAGGAACTTCGGGCCGATGCGCGGGTCGAGCCCGATCACCTTCATCATCTGCTGCACGTCGGCGCCCGCCGCCTCGCAGATGTTGGCCATCGAATTCACGAAACTCAGCCGCGTGGCGAGGAACGCGTTCGCGGCGTGCTTGGTGAGCTCGGCCGTCGGAATGTCGGTGACGATCACCGGGGCGCCGAACACGTCATAGAGATCGCCGAGTCGCCGGCGCACGGCGGGCTCGGTGGCGCCGATGAGAATGCGGTCGGGGTGGAAGAAGTCGCTCACCGCGCTGCCCTCGCGCAGGAACTCGGGGTTCGCCGCCACGTGCACGTCGCGGCGGCCGATGATCTCGCGCAGTCGGGCAGCGGTGCCGACGGGTACGGTCGAGCGGGTGGCGAAGATCGTGCCGGGTCGGACGACGCCGGCGATGTCGCGTGCGACCTGCTCGACGAACGAGAGGTCCGCCGAGCCGTCTTCGGCCTGCGGAGTCGGCACGCACACGAACACGATCGACGCGTCCCGCGCCGCCGTAGCGGCGTCGGCGACGAACTGCAGCCGCTTGGTGCGAAGGCCGCGGCGGACGAGATCTTGCAGGCCGGGCTCGTGCAGGTCGACCCGCCCGTCGGCGAGTCGCGCGATTTTCACGGTGTTGGTGTCGGCACACGTCACGTCGTAGCCGACATCGGCAAAGCCCGCCGCCGTCGGGAGACCGATGTAACCGGCACCGATCACCGCGAGGCGCTCTGGGCGTCGCAACCAGTCATCGATCGTGCGAGCCATAGAACTGAGTGTGGCGAGCCAAGCACCGCCAAGCGAGAACGTTCGCCGAACTGCGAGTGAAACGACGGTGAATTACCGCCGTGTCGACCTGCCGCGCAGTGCTGGTGTTCGCCAAAAAGCCTTTGCACGGCAACGGTGGCGTCGTGCCGCATCTCCGACCGCATCTGTGTGATGCGCGACGGCAAGGTGGAGCAGGTCGGCACGCCGCTGGCGGTGTACCGCTTCCCCTCTTCGGTGTTCGTGGCGCGGTTCGTCGGCAAGATCAACGAAATCCACATTGATCTGCGTTCGAGCACCACCGCGCGACTGCACGGCCACGCGGTCGAAGTCGGGATTCCGACGACGACGCTCGGCGGCGGCGAGGCGCGCCTGCTCGTGCGCCCCGAAGACATTCGGCTCGTCACGGTGGGCGAGCCCGGCGCGATTCGCGGCACGGTCAGCGACGTGCACTTCGGCGGTGCGACCACGACCGTCGGCGTCGCCATCGCAGGGACCCGCCAGTCGTTGCGGGTCGCCGACGTCACGCGCGCAATCACGCACGGCGTCGGCGACGAAGTCGGCGTGCTGCTCGACACGCAGCGCGCGTTGATCACGCGAGAGTAGCGATTCAGGCGGCGGACACCACCGTCGCGATGTCGTCGGCGAGCTGGGCCGACGACGCGACGATGCCGCTCCAGCGTTGGCGCAGGTCCGGCTCGAAGTTCAGCGGCCGCCCGCGCACGTCGCGCAGGCAGCCCCCCGCCTTGCGCACGAGCAGGTCCGCTGCGGCCAGGTCGACGATGCGGTGCACCTCGCCGCCCGGGTCGCAGAACGCGTCGATCGCGCCGTCGACGACGAGGCACGCTTCGAGCACCGAGGTGCCGAGCACTCGCACGCGGTCAGCTTGCTGCGCGACGGCGTTCCAGGCGCGAGAAGTCTCCGGTCGCGGGCGCAGCATCGACACCGACGCGCCCCGCAGCGAACGTCGCGCCGTGACACCGAGCCGCTGCGCGTCGTCGGCGCGCACGTGCCAGGTGCGGTCGCCCTCGAACCAGTGGGCGAGCGCCTCGACGACCACGCCGTCGCGCACCAGCGCGGCACTGAACGAACTGAGCGGCACACCGGCGACGGCGTTGGCGGTGCCGTCGAGCGGATCGATGACGACGGTGCAGGCCGACCCGCGATCGATCCAACCGACCTCCTCGGAGAGCACGTTCACCCGCGCGCGCTCGAGCACGTCGAGCACGGGCGCCTCGACGAGCACGTCGAACCGGTGGGTCGGGGTGCCGTCCCCGCCGATGCCGACGACCGCCCCGCGCTGGTCGCGCGAGAGCGTGGTCATCGCGCGCACGAATGCGGCGCGCGCCGCAGCGAGCGACTCGCGCAGCAGCGCGTCGAGGCCCGTGACCGACGGTGCGCTCATGCCGGGCTCAAGCGGCGTCGCCGCGACTCCGCGACGGTGTGCACCGCGACGACCTGGGCGGTCGCGCCGTCGAGACGCGCCAGCACGAGGTCGCCGCGATATCCGTCGACCAGCGATCCCCGGTCGTCAAGACCGACAGTCAGCGCCGGACCGCGGGTCACGAGTCGCACCGCCTCGGGCAGCGTGCACACCCGCTCGCCGGCCAGCACGGCCGCCGCGGCGATCATGCCGTACGGCAGATAGTCGGAGCACAATCCGTCGCACAGCCCGAGCGCGATCAGTTCGCGCGCGCTCACGTTGCCGCTGTGGCTGCCGCCGCGCAGCACGTTCGGCGCACCGCACACCGAGCGCAACCCCGCCTTGCGCGCGAGCGTCGCTGCCGCGAGGGTGGTCGGGAACTCCGCGATGTGCGCCCCCCACAGCACCGCCTCGTCGACCTCGCCGGGCGTGGCGAGGTCGTGTCCGACCAGCCGGATCCTGCCCGACTGCGCGGCGACGGTGATCCACTCGAGCGCGCTCTCGCGGTGGTGCTTGCGCGCATCGCGCTCGTCCGTCACTTTCGCGACCTCGAATTCGGCCTCTTCCTGCGAGAGGTGCCGCGTGCCCATGATGTAGCGCACCATTCCCGACTTGTCGGTGTACTGGCCCTGGCCGGGCGTGTGGTCCTCGAACGACACGAGCGGCGTGTCCGCCCCGAACTCGCGGCTCGCGGGGTGCGCGGCGAGGTGCCGGCGCAGCGCCACCGAGCCGTCGCCGTCGCGGGCGTCGAGCCGGTGCAACACGCGGTGGTCGATGAGCGCGTTGCATTTCTCCTCGTGCGCGGCGATCGTCGCGCAGAACTCCTCGGCCTGCTCGACGGTGCGGTTCCACTTGGTGTCGTTCTCCCAGCTGATGCCGTGGAAGAGCGTGGTGATTCCCGCCGCCCGCACGCGCGACTCGAACGAGACCAGGGCGAAGTCGGCGGGCACCGGAGCACTCGGTCGGGGCATCACCTCGCGCTCGAGGCCGTCGTTGTGGGTGTCGACGAGCCCGGGCAGGCAGAACGCGCCGCGGCCGTCGATCGCGAAATCGGGCGCCGTCCCCGACGACACTTCGGTGATCACGCCGTCCTCCACGACGACGAACGCGTCCGCGAGCAGGCTGTCGGGCAGCACCGCGGTCACGTTGCGCACCGCGAACCGCGGCGCGGTGGCGCGTGGTTCGTTCATTGCGCCGCTGCGTTCATCTCGCCGCAGCAGCGAGTCGTTCGTCGAGGTCCTGCGGGTCGCGCTCGGCGACCAACCGGCCCTTCTCCACGACGAGCACCCGCGTCGCGAGCCGCTGGATGGCTTCGAGGTCGTGGAAGATCGACACGATGGCGACACCGCGCCGGGTCAGCGACCCGATGAGTTCGAGCGCCCGCTCGCGGTTCTCCGGGTCGAGCGCCGAGAGCGGCTCGTCGAGCAACAGCAACCGCGGCGGATGCACCGTGCCCGCCGCGAGATTGACGCGCTGCTTCTCGCCGCCGGAGAGCACGGAGGCATAAACGTCCCACAGGTGCGGTTCGAGGCCGACGCGAGTGAGCGCCAACCGCGCGGCCTCGCGGGCGTCGTGCTCCGACATTCCGCGTTGGAGCGCCGACTTCATGACGATGTCGAGCGCGCCGCGGCGCGGTTCGGAGCGCAGGAACTGCGACACGTATCCGATCTCGTGCCCGCGGATCGCGGCGACCTCCGCGTCGGTGAGCGCGCACATGTCGACGTACTCGCCGGCGTGGATCTGCAGCCACACCTCGCCCGAAGTGGGGCGGTAGGTGCGGTAGATGCACTTGAGCAGCGTCGACTTGCCGGCGCCGCTCATCCCCGCGAGCGCGACGTGCTCGCCCGTCGCGAGACTGAACGTGAAGTCACGCAGCGCCACCACCTCGCGGCCGCTCACCGCGTGCAGCACGAACGACTTGCCGAGCAGTCGGACGTCGAGCACCGGGTCGCGTCTCATGCGCGCGCCGCCGCCACGAGACGCTGCGTGTAGGGATGGTGCGGGTCTTCGAGCAACTGGTCGGTGAGCGCGCTCTCCACGACGCGACCGTGCTGCATCACGAGGCAGCGCTGCGTGAGCATCTCGATCACCGAGAAGTCGTGCGACACGACCACGGCGGCGATGCGGTGCTCTTCGAGCAGCGAGCGGATGAGGTCGAGCACGCCGGCGGCGACGCTCGCGTCGAGGCCGGTCGTCGGCTCGTCGAACAACACGACGCTCGGCGAATTGGCGAGCGCCTTGGCGATCTGCACGCGCTGCTTCATGCCGCCGGAAAACGAGCGCACGAGGTCGTCCATGCGGTTGAGCGGCACCTCGGTGCGCGCGAGCAGTTCCTCGGCGCGCGAGCGGATCTTGCCGAAGTTGCGCCAGCCGGCCGCGGTGAGCGGCTCGGCGATGTTGCCGCCGGCGGTCACGTTGAGCTTCAGGCCTTCCGCCGGGTCTTGGTAGACGACCGACACCGTGTCGATCCGCAGCCGCCGCCGCTCGGCAGGCGCGACTTCGAACAGCGACACGATGCCGTCGGGGAGCCGGATGTTCGCCTGCCCCGCGGTCGGCGCCGTGTCGCCGGCCAGACAGCGCAGCACGGTGGTCTTGCCCGAGCCGGATTCGCCGACGATGCCGAGGGCTTCGCCGGCCGCGACGGCGAACGACACGTCCCACGCCGCGACGACCGAGCCGTTGAGCGGGCTCTTGGCCGTGCCCGCCTGCGGGCCGGTCGAGGCGATCACGGCGTCGTCGTGCGGTCCGTACGACTTTCCCAACCCGCGAACCTCGAGCAGCCACTCGGGCACGCGAAGACGCGCCACCTCGAAGCGCCGCTCGCCGAACGCACCGCTCACGCCGAGGGCTCCCGTCGGCGGCGGCACCAGTCGGTGTCGCTGCACAGCCACGTCGGCGCCCCGGGCAGCGAGACGAGAAAACTCTCGCGCGAACCGCACAGCGCGCAGCAGGCCCCGTCGGCATCCTCCACTTCGAACGGCACGTCCTCGAAGGTGAGCGGCTCGACGTCGGTGTACGGGGGAATCGCATAGATGCGCTTCTCGCGGCCGGCCCCGAACAGCGTGAGAAACGGCGCGTCGTGCAGCCGCGGGATGTCCCAGCGCGGGATCGGCGTCGTCGCCGCCACGTAGCGGCCGTCGACCAGGCACGGGTACCCGGTGCTCTGCGTGATCACGCCGTTGCGCACCTTGTCTTCGTACAGGCTCACCCACATGCGCGAGTAGTCGGCTTCGGCGTGCATGCGCGCGAGTTCGCGCATGTCGCGCTCGACCCCGCGCAGCGGTTCGGGCACCGGCACCTGCAGCACGAGAACCGTGTTCTCGTCGAGGCCGTCCTCGGGCACGCGGTGACGGCTCTGCACCACGGTCGCCTCGGCTGCCACCGAGGTCTCCCGCGCGCCGGTCGACGAGGTGACGAGCCGGCGCAGGTTCACCGCGTTCACGCCGTCGTCGTCGCCCTGGTCGATCACCTTCACGACGTCCTCGCGGTGCACGGTTGCGAGCGTCACCTGCAGCCCGCCCGAGCCCCAGCCGCGCGCGACGGGCATCTCGCGCGACCCGAACGGCACCTGGTAGCCGGGGATCGCGACGGCCGAGAGCATCGCGCGACGGATCTCGCGCTTGGCGTATTCGTCGAGCAGTTCGGTGCGCGGCCGCTCGTCGATCAGTCCGTCAAGCGTCATGTTTTCGTCGTGCCTTGCGAACCGCGATCTTGCGCTCGATCATCGAGCGGAAGGTCACGTAGTGGGGGAGTTTGAGGTGCTCGAGGAACCCCGCGGAGTCGAGCGCGTCGGTGGTGAGCAGCAGCGACTGCTCGAGTTGCGTGCGCCCGGCGTCGCGGTGGCACGCGATGTCGAGGTTCGCCATCGCGATGGCTTTGCGCTCGTTGTGCCCGAAGCACAACCCGTAGCCGACGTCGAAGCGCGTGCGGTCCTCGCCAATCTCGTCGAGATCCTCGATTGCCTCCACCTCGGTGACTCGCACCTCGGCGACCGACACCGCCTCGCCCGACACCGGGTGCGCGACGACCACCTGCAGGTCGCCGTGTCGCACCTCGCCGAGGGTCACCTCGTGCAGGTAGCCGTCGGGTCCGAGGATGTTGCGGTACCACTGGTTGACGAGCGCCCCGGTGTCGGCCCGCGACATCGAACTGAGGAGCGCGGAGCGCGGCGCAGGCGGTCGCGCGGGCACCCGCGTGATGTCGAACGGCTCGGGGTCGCCGACGCTGCGGCGGTCGACGAGCAGGTCCATCTCGCGCAGCAGTTCGATGAGCCGCCGCGGCGTGCGCGCGGCATCGCCGTCGTTCGTCGCGGTGTCGCCGTCGTTCGCCGCGGTGTCGCCGACCGCCGTGGCGTGCTCGGCGCGCAGTTTCTCGGCTTCTTCCCGCGCGTCCTCGTCGGATTGCCGTTCGAGGAAGCGGGCGGTGTAGTCCACCGAACGTCCGAGCAGTTGGTCGCCGGGCACCCGCTGGAACGCCGGCACGATGCGGCGACGCACGCGGATGTCGTCGGCGTCCGACGGTTCGGAATACGCGAACCTCGGCAGCGTCGAGCGGTACGCGCGCAGCAGGTGCACGGCCTCGGTCACGTCGCCCTCGCTCTGGCGGATCGCCGCCGCCGCGAGCCGCGGATCCCACAGCCCGGCCTCGCTCATGACGCGATCGACGAGCATGCGCAACTTGTCGAGAATCTGGTCTTCCTCCAGCCAGGTGGAGTCGGACACGAGTCGCAGGCGGCGCACGAGGCGCTCCGCGGCCTGGATCGCGTCGAGTCCGCCGCGCGCCGACACGTACCCCATGGCGCTCAGCGACCGCTCTCGGCAGCCGCCGCAGTTGATGTCGCGACGCGGGTCGTGCGCGGCAATCCCATCACGCCGCCGTCCCCGGCGATGAACCAGCAGTCGATGCCGGCCGGGGCAGCGACCACGACCTCGTTGCGGGCGGCGATGAAGTCGAGGAAATCGTCGGGCACGGCGAGCGCGATCGCCCCCCGGATTCCCGGACCCGAAAGCGTCACGGGGGTGCCCGCCGACGCGCGCGATGCCGCCTCGGCAGACGGCAGCGCGTCGACGGCGACGAACACACCGCAGCCGGATTCGGGACGGTGGGCGTCGCCGCGGCTGAGGCCGCACACGTCGGTGCGCGAGGGCGCGCGGTCGAAGAGGACGAATCGCGCGTCGGGCAGCGCCACGACGGGCGCCGACGTGATCACTGCGATCTCGGCGCCATGATCCTGCGAGTGAAAACTCGTCTCGATGTCGACGAGTGCGAGCAGCGGCAGCACGGCTGCCGGCATTTCCGCGACGAGTCGGGGCGGCAGCTCGAACCGCCGTGCGGGGAAGGCGAGCGCGCTCAACATGGCGCGAAACACGAGCGTCGACTCGTGCGACGACAACGCGCGCAGATTCATTCGAACTCCTCGAACGCGACCCGCGTCGGCTCGAGCGTCGACCACTCCTGCGAGTGCGCCGACGCGAGCCGCTCGGCGGTCTCGGCGCACAACTGGTCGATCGACGCGCGCAGGTCCGCGAGCTCGGGCTCGCTCGTGCGACTCACGCAGTCGCACACCGCCGCCGCGAGCGCGGCCTTGTCGTGTTCGCCGGCGACCATCGCCCAGCCGCGCTGCTCGGCGACCGCGACCTCGCAGCGCGTCACGACGACCTCGCCGAGGTAGAAGCGTTCTTTGCGCACCGGCTCGCGCACCTGCAACATCACGACCCCCGAGGCCGGTGGATGCACGACGCGCAACCGGTCCCGTACGGCGGGCTCGGCCAAGCACTGTTCGGCGACCTCGGCGAGTCGGTCTCGGTCGGACCGCATGATGAGCGAGCAGCGCGACAAGACGACCGGGCGCTGGTCACTCACTTCGCCGAAACTATGCGTCCGGCGTGAACTCGACGTGACGAGAGAGCGAACGGTGGTTAGCGCGGCGTGCGGTGGGCGGGTCGCTCGACACGACGAATCTCTTCGGCGAAATCGTCGAACGAGAGCCCCGACGGCGCGAGGTGTTTGCCCGCCTCGTCGAATCGGCGCAGCGCCACGGCTCGCGTCGCGGCGGGATGCGCGGCAAAGCGCGCGACTTCCGCGGCGCTCATCCGACCGCCCTGCAATTCGAGGCTGCGCACCGAACCGGCCGAGAGCTTCGCGAAGTAGTCGTCTTCGACGGTACAGAGGTAGCGCTTGGCTTCGACGTGGAGGGCGACGGGCGCGGTGACGCCGGGTCCGAAGAATTGGGCGAGGTACGCAGCCCCGGAGGATTCGTGCGAGTCGTTCTGCGCGAGGTCGACTGCGCCCGACCGACGGTCGAGTTCGAGCAGGTGTCCGATGTCGTGCAGCAACGCGGCAACGACGAGTTCGTCGTCGCCGCCTGACTGGCGTGCGAGGTGCGCGCACTGCACCGCGTGCTCGACCTGCGACACCTCTTCGTCGTAGCGGTCGGCACCCCAGCGGGCAAACAGACCGGAGGTTTCCGCGAGCACGCCGGACGTCATGCCGTCAGCGTTCCACCGGCACGCCGCGGAAGTCGTCGATGAGCGAGATCTGCACGCGTCCGTTGTCGCCGGCGTGCGCCAGCTCGGCGCGTTTCGTCGCGTAGTACTGCTCGCGCAGGTCGCCTTCGCGGAGCGCGTTGTAGGTCGGGTAGATCGCGCGCCGATCGCGCGCCGACAGGTTGTCACCGCTGCGATGCGGCGTGCGCGAGTGGAACCACAGCGTCTGGCCCGCGCGCAGCGGCACGGGTTGCCAGTCCAAGTGCTCGGCGACGTGCGCGGGAATGCAGCCGCGCGAATCCGTCGGAATGAGTTCGTGGTGCAGTCCGGACACCACTTCGAGGCAACCGTTGTCGGGTGTCGCGTCGTCGACGGCGATCATGCACGAGATGTGGGAATCGATGTACGGGTACGCCGGCGCGTCCTGGTGGGGCTCCCATCCCGCGCCGCCCGCCAGCTTGTAGTTGATCTTCTCCTTGTACAACACGGCAGGTTCGCCGAGCAGCGCACCGGCGACCTCGTTCATCGCGCCCGTACGCAGCAGATCTCGCAGTCCGGCGTGGAACGGAGTGAAGTACTCGGTGCGGCACTTGCGCGCCCCGTGGCGGGTCAGCTCGAAATGGGTCATCCAATCGCCCGAGTCGTCCCAAGCCTGCACTTCGGAAACCCACTCCTGCAGTTGGGCGGATTGCTCGGGGGTCAGCAGTTCGGTGAGCAACCAACCGTGGCTGCGGTAGTACGCGAGATCCGCCACGGCCAACGACGGTGATTTCACCCGTCTCACGATACATCAAGCAGTCGTACCCGGAGTGAACGCGGACCAACAACTCTCACCGAACCGCTGTCCCCGGTCTGCGCCAAGTATTCACCTGACGCTCAGCAAGTGTTCCGAAAACGTTACGCATCGCGTCAGATGAGGCGTTTAGGTTCCGTGCCGATGAAAACGAAACTTTGGTCATTTGTCGTCGTATCCACCCTCGGGCTCGCAGCAGGCCTCTTGACGGCGCAAACCGTCGGCGGGGCAGCCCATCCGGTCAACGGCAGCGAGTTGCGGTTTGTGAACCGGTATGTCAGCGGTGCGGGTCTCGGCGGCGCGGAAATCTCGGCTTACGACGCGGCGTCAAAGCGTCTGTTCATCACCAACGGCGCGAAGAACACCATCGACATCGTCGACATCTCCACGCCGAACAAGCCGAAGCTGGTGAAAGCGGTCGACTTCACGGCACTCGGCTCGTCGGGCATCCAGAGTGTCGCGGCTCGCGACGGCGTGGTCGTCGTGGCGACGGCCGGTGCGACCAAGACGGCGGCCGGCAAATTGTTCATCATGGACTCCGACGGCAAAATGCTGCCGGGCGTCGCCAACGGTCTCACCGTCGGTGCGCTACCCGACAGCGTGGCGATCAGTAAAGACGGAAAATACGCGGTGAGCGCGAACGAAGGCGAGCCACAGGACTACTGCCTCACGAGCGGTGCTCTTTCCGAAACGTCCGACCCGAAGGGCAGCATCTCGATCGTCGACCTGACCGCCAAAGTGCCGACCGTGAAGACGGTCGACTTCACGGCCTTCGCCGATCGCAAGAATGCGATCATCTTCGCCGGCGGCCGCGTCTTTGGTCCGGGCGCCAGCGTCGAGCAAGACCTCGAACCTGAATACGTGGCGATTTCCGACGACTCCAAGACCGCGTACGTCACGATCCAAGAGAACAACCTCGTCGCCACCGTCGACCTGGCGAGTGCGACCATCACCAACCTGCTCGGTCTCGGCTTCAAGAACCACAACGTGTACAACACCGGCATGGACGCCTCCGACCGCGACAACGCGATCAACATCCGTCCGCTCAACGTGCAGGGCATGTATCAGCCCGACGCGATCGCGGCGGTCACGGTCGGCGGCAACACCTACATGATCACCGCCAACGAAGGCGACGCCCGCGAGTACCCCTGCCTGCTCGGGGGAACCAGCACGACCACCGCCGAGCGCGAAGACCCGCGTTACGGCGACGTCGGACTCGACACCAACATGACGCCGTCGGCGGTGGCGGGGCGCCTGCGCGTCACGGTGATGCCGCCGGCAGTGGTCACGGGCACCAAGGTCACGAGTTCCACGAAGGTGACTTTGGTCTACAGCTTCGGCGCTCGCTCGTTCACTGTGTGGAAGACCAACCCGATCGACGGTGTGCATGCCGCCAACATCGTGTACGACTCAGGCGATGACATCGAGCGCATCGTCGCGCGCGAGCGTCCGTTGTTGTTCAATTCCGAGTGGAACACCTCGACCGGGCTCGTCGGTTCGTTCGAAGCACGATCGGCCGCCAAGGGTCCCGAGCCTGAGGGTCTCGCCGTGGGCGCCGCGTACGGTCGTATTTGGATGGTGCTCGCCCTCGAGCGCGACAGTGGATTGATGCTCTACGACATCACGGACCCTGTCAAACCGATGTTCCGCCAATACCTCAACACCTCGCTGCCGGGCGGCGACAGCATCATCGGTACCGCAGGCGACGTTTCGCCTGAGGGGGTGTTGTTCATCGATGGCAAGGACAGCCCGAACGGCAAGCCGATGTTCGTCGTCTCGTACGAGGTGTCGGGGACCGTCGCAATGTTCGAACTCACGGCCCCCGCACCGACCAAGGCGGGCAAAGCCGGCAAGTAATCCCGGAAAATAATTCAAGTCATCACTGGATCAACCGCTATGGATATCCCACACCACTACCCGATACCCAAACACACCACCCAAAGGAGCAAACTCATGTTCAAACACCACATCATCCGTCGTGCGAGCCGCGTCGTTGCGGTGGCGGCATTCCTCGGCGCAGTCACCACACCGATCGTGGCCCAGGCTGCGTCGTCCGCACCGTCCGCCAAGGCCGGGCAGTCGTGCAGCAAGTCGCAGCTCAACAAAAAGAGCGGCACGCTGACCTGTACCTACAACGCCAAGACCAAGAAGTACACCTGGACCGCCGCTGTCGCTGCTGGTGCGTCGGCGTCGAAGGCGAACTGGCCGAGCAAACTCGTGATCGCCGCGGTGCCGAGCGAGAACGTGGCCACGATGACCCTGCGGTACAAGAACTTCGTCAGCGTCATGGAGAAGGAGACCGGGATTCCGACCACGTTCATCTCGGCAACCGACTACGCCGGCGTCATCGAAGCCCAGGTCGCCGGACGCGCCGACATCGTGTTCTACGGCCCGTTCTCCTACATTCTGGCCAAACAACGCGCGAAGATCGAGGCCATCGGAGCGTCGGTGGCGAATTCCACGCTGCCCTACGGCTATTACCTGTCGTATCTCGTGGCGAAGAAGTCGTCGACGAACATCAACTCGATCAAGGACGTCGTCGGCAAGCGCGTGTGCTTCGTCGATGCGGCTTCCACGTCGGGATTCCTCTACCCGACGGCCGGATTGCTGAAAGAAGGCATACAGTCGAGTGACTACACTTCGGTGCTCGCTGGTGGCCACGACAAGTCGGTGCTCGCCGTGCAGGCCGGCACCTGCGACGTCGGGTTCGTGTACGACGACATGTTCGACAAGCTGCTCGTAGACCGTGGTCTCATCAGCACGGCAGATTTCAAGGTGATCTGGAAGAGCGGCCAGATTCCGAACTCACCGATCGCCGTGCGCACAGATCTGCCCGCCGACCTCTTCGCGATCATCAAGAAGACGATTCTCGAGAAGATCAACAAGACGGCGTTCGTGCAGATGGGTCTGTGCACGAGCGAGGCGACTTGCAACGTGATCGAAGACGCGACCTGGGGCTTCAAGCCGACCACCGACGCGCGCTACGACGACGTGCGGCAGGTGTGCGAGGCGACGAAGTCAAGTCGCTGCCGCTGAACGACACCGGCTCGCTCCGACGTCGATGACGACCACCGAGTTCTCCGGTGGGGCTGAACCCCTCATCAGCCTCACCGGAGTGTCCAAGCGTTTCCCCAACGGCACGCTTGCGCTCGACGAGGTTTCGCTCACCATCCCCAAGGGACAACTTCTCTCCCTGATCGGTCTGTCCGGCTCTGGCAAGTCGACGCTGATGCGCCATCTCAACGGCCTGCACAAGCCGACGGGAGGCACCGTGCGCGTGATGGGAGTCGAGGTGTCGTCGGCCTCCGGCAAGTCGCTGCGACAAGTCCGTCGCAACGTCGGATTCGTCTTCCAGCAATTCGGACTCGTCGGCCGCGCCACGTGCCTCGAGAACGTGCTCTCCGGGGCGCTCGGGCGCCTGCGCGGCCCGCGCTACGGCGTATGGTCGTACCCGCGTTCGTTGCGACGCGAGGCCTTTGAACACCTCGAGCGAGTCGGTCTGGCACCCCAGGCGTACCAACGCGCCGACACCCTCTCGGGCGGCCAGATGCAACGAGTCGCGATCGCGCGCACGCTCATGCAGCAGCCGCAACTGCTGCTCGCCGACGAACCCGTGGCGTCGCTCGACCCCGAATCGAGCGCGCAGGTGCTGGAGCTGCTGCTGCGCGTCGCCATGGAAGAAAAGATGACCGTGATCGTCACGCTGCACCAGGTCGAGCTGGCTCTCGGATGGGCGCACCGCATCGTCGGCTTGCGCGACGGGCGGGTCGTGCTCGACCGCGACGCCCGAGGCTTGTCGCAAGATGACGTGATGGAGGTCTACCGGCGCGTCGATCGTGAGAGTGCGGTGGTGAACGGAGCCCAGCCAATCGTGCGGTCGGAGCCGGTCCAGCGCGCCAAGGCTTGATGTGAGCGGCGCGCACCTCGAGCCGCTGGTGCGCTCCGCGCCGGCTTCCTTGCCGCGCGCGCCGCGCAAGTGGCAAACCTGGGCGTTGCTGGTCGTCTTCGTCGCCTACGTGAGCGGCACCGTGTGGTCGTGGAACTACATCGACATGACGTTGTCGACATTGTTCGGCGGGTTCACCGAACTGTGGAACCTCGTCACCTACATGCTGCCGCCGCGGTTCGACAAGATCGGCGAGGTGCTCGACGCCACCGTCGAGACGATCTGGATGGCGCTCATCGGCACGACCGGGTCGGTGGTGCTCAGCATCCCGCTCGGCTTTCTCGCCGCCCGCAACACGACGCCGAATCCGATCGTGTTCGCCGTCGCGCGCGCGATCATCACCCTGTCGCGCGCCGTGCCCACTCTCGTCATCGCCGCGGTACTCACCCTGCCGCTCGGTATCGGACCGCTCGCCGGCATCCTGGCTCTCGCCATCCACTCCATCGGCATGGTGGGCAAGCTCTTCACCGAGGCGATCGAGAACACCGAGTCGATGTCGCGCGAGGCGGTCACGTCGACTGGTGCCGGCAAGTGGCAGACCATCCTGGCGACGATCGTGCCGCAGATTACGCCCTCGTGCATCGGGACTGCCCTCTACCGACTCGACATCAACCTGCGCGAGTCCGCCGTGCTCGGCTTCGTCGGCGCCGGTGGCGTCGGGTTCGTGATCCAGACGACGCTGCGCAGCCTCGACTACCAGCGGGCGATCGCCGCGGTGTCGGTGATTTTCGCCGTGATCACCCTGATCGAGGTCGTGTCCACGCGGCTGCGGGCGTCGATCATCGGCGACCACCTCTCCTCGCCGACGGTGAAGAACGCGCGCACCGAGGCGCGGGAACGTCGCGACCGGCGCTTGATCGTCGACGCCGTGACGATGAGACGACTCACGCCGCCGTGGACCTACGAGCGCGTGTTCCGTGCGACCGTCGGCGGCATCTTCCTCGTCATGATCGTCGTCGCGTTCGCAACGATCGACATGCCGATCCTGTCGGCGTTCGGACTGATCGACGAGATCGGTGAGAGCGCGGGGCGGCTGTTCCCGCCCGACTTCACGACGGCCGGCCCCGAACTGTGGCAGGGAATCCGCGAGACCGTCGCCATCGGATTCATCGCGACGACGCTCGGTCTGGTGCTCGCGGTGCCGCTCGGCATCCTCTCGGCGCGCAACATCGTCGTGAAACGAGCCGTGTACTCGAGCACGCGGCTGTTCTTGCTCGTCTTGCGCGGCCTGCCCGAACTCATCGTCGCCGTGTTGTTCGTGGCCGCCATGGGTCTCGGGCCGGTGCCCGGCACGCTCGCGCTCACCCTCGGTACGGCGACGTTCATGGCCAAACTGGTCGGTGACGCGCTCGAAGAAGTGTCGCCGATCCCGCGCGAGGGCGTGCTGGCGACGGGCGCCTCGGGCGTGCAGGAGTTCTTCACCTCGGTGATTCCGCAGGCACTGCCGAACCTCGTGAGCCAGACGCTGTACATGCTCGACGTCAACCTGCGTTCGTCGACCGTGCTCGGCATCATCGGCGGCGGCGGCATCGGGTTCTTGCTGCTGTCGGCGCTGCGCGTGCTGCAGGAGCCGACCGTCGGCGCGATCATCATCGTGATCTTCGTGATCGTCTACTCGATCGAACTGGTCGGTTCGTTCGTGCGCTGGATGGTGGAGTAGCCGCGGCGCTCGCGCCGGCGCAGATCTGGTGCGTCACGCGAAGAACGCCCATGCCAACAGCCCGCCGATGATCGCGAAGGCGCTCGCAATCACCACGTAGTCGAGGCGCGACGCCTTGTATTTGCGATGAGGATCAAAACCCACACCGCAAGTATCGTCTCTGTATGGCCGACATCGAGGTCACCCGCGACAACGGTGTCGCCACCGTCACCATCAACCGCCCGGCGCGCAAGAACGCCGTGACCGGCGACATGTGGGCGCAGCTGGCCGACACCTTCCGCTCGGTCGCCGCCGACACCGACGTGCGCTGCCTCGTGGTCACCGGCGCGGGCGGGGACTTCTGCTCGGGGGCCGACCTCTCGGCGCGCGAAGGCGCACGACCCGTGCACCAACTCGTCGCGATGCGCCACGTGAACGACGCCGCGCTCTCGCTGCACCGCATGCCCCAGCCGACCATCGCCAAGGTGCGCGGCGTGGCGGTGGGTGCGGGCTGCAACATGGCGCTCGGGTGCGACCTCGTGGTGGCCGGCGACACCGCGCGATTCAGCGAGATTTTCTCCAGGCGCGGCCTGTCGGTCGACTTCGGCGGCACCTGGCTCTTGCCGCGGCGCGTCGGCATGCACCGCGCCAAGGAACTCGCGTTCTTCGCCGACATCGTCTCCGCCGCCGAGGCGCGCGACTTGGGTCTCGTGAACCGCGTGCTGCCCGACGCCGAACTCGACGCCTTCGTCGACGGCTGGGCGAGGCGTCTCGCGGCCGGACCGCCGATCGCGCTCGCGCTCACCAAGCGCATGCTCAACAACTCGCTCAACGTCACGATGGCAGAGGCACTCGACGACGAGGGTGCCGCGCAGACCGTCAACTTCGGCACCAAGGACACGATGGAAGCGATGCGCGCCTTCGTCGAGAAACGGGACCCGCAATTCAAGGGCCACTGATCGCGGTCGTCGCCGCGCTGTCGCTTCTCGTGCCGCACGCCGCGCCGGCGGCCGACGACACCGGCGACGAAGAGGGCGGCACCGACGCCATCGACACGCTCATCATCGAATCGGCGGTCACCACCGTGCCGGCGTCGTGCAGCGTGCCCGAGGCGCTGCGCAGCGTGTTCGTCGGCGAGGTGTCACGCATCGAAGCGAACTTCGTCCTGTACGAAGTGGTGTCGGAGCGCCACGGCACCGTCGGCGACCTCGTGCGCGACGGCGTGCTCACCGTGCGCTACCCGATCGACGACGTGAAATACCTGGAATCGGGGCGGCGATTCCTCGTCGGTGCGGTCGCCGCGCCGTCGGGTCTCCGCGGCGACGTGCCCGTGCTCGAGTCGAAGGTGCGCGTGCCGCCTGTCATGTTCGGCGGCGACGCGGTGGCGGCGGTGCAGCGCGTGTCGTGCCCCGACTACGAAGACCCGGTGCGCACGCTGCGCGTGAACGGCGACCCGATCGACACCGGCATCCTGCGACCGCTCCTGCGCGACCGTGCCGGGCTGTTGCGCGCGACGCTGCTGCCGCTCGCCGTCGGGCTCGGCATTCTCTCTTTGTTGGCCGCCACGCGCTACTTGATCGGCGGTGCTATCCGCGGAATGCGGAAGTAGCGAGCGCGCGAATCTCGCCGACCGCGTGACCGAGGCCCGCCTTGTCTTTGAAGAGCGCGCTGCCCGCGACGAGCACGTTGGCCCCCGCGGCCGCCGCGCCGGCGACCGTCGTGGCGGAGATGCCGCCGTCGACTTCCAAATCCACCGTGTCGTCGAGCCCGGCGCGCGAGATCATGCCGCGCACGGCGCGGATCTTGGGCTCCATCGTGGAGATGTACGACTGCCCGCCGAACCCCGGGTTCACGGTCATCACCAGGACGAGGTCGACCAGTTCGAGCACGTGCGCCACCTCGTCGGGCGGCGTGGAGGGGTTGAGCGCCACCGCCGCGTTGGCGCCGAGCTCGCGAATGTTGCCGAGCGTGCGGTGCAGGTGCTCGCAGGCCTCCACGTGCACGATGAGGCGCTGGCAGCCGGCCTCCACGTAGCGCTCGGCCATCGCGTCGGGCGTCAGCACCATGAGGTGCGCCTCGAACGGCTTGTTCGTGAGGTGACGCGTGGCGGCGATGACGTCGGGGCCGAAGGTGAGGTTGGGCACGAACTGGCCGTCCATCACGTCCCACTGGATGAGGTCGACGCCGGCGGCGTCCAAGGCGACGATCGCCTCGCCCAACTTGGAGAAATCGGCCGGCAGCACCGACGGGGCGATCTGCACTGGCCGCATGCGCGCCCAAGCCTAGGGTCGGATGCCGTGACGTCGCGGCTGCGCATCGAGCGGCTCGTCGCCGGCGGTGATGCGATGGCGCGCGACGACGACGGACGCGTGGTGTTCGTCGAAGGCGCGCTGCCCGACGAGACCGTCGACGCGGAGTTCGTGGAAGAAAAGCGCGACTTCGCGCGCGCCCGCGTGGCTCGCGTGGTGCAGGCGTCGGCGCTGCGCGTCGCGCCGCCGTGCCGGCACGTGGCCGACGGTTGCGGCGGTTGCGACTGGCAGCATCTCGCCGCCGACGCGCAGCACGACGCGAAAGTGGCGGTGGTGCGCGAGGCGTTCGCCCGCACCGGCAAGCTGCCCGACGCGCCGATCGCGCGCGGTGCCGCGGTGGGCCACGACGCGCTGCGCACCACCGTGCGCATGGCGGTCACCCCAGACTCTCGTCTCGGCTTCCGTCGCGGCGCCTCGCACGACGTGGTCGGCATCGAGTCGTGCCTCGTGATGCACCCGCGACTCGCCGAACTCGTGTCGACGGTCGGCGTGCGCGGTGCCCGCGGTTCGCGCGGCGACGACCCGGCCGAGGTCACGCTGCGCTGCGGCGACGCCACCGGCGAACGCGCCGTATGGTCGCACGACAGAGCGCGGCTGCTTGGCCTGCCCGACGACGTGGCCACCGGCGCGGGCGCAATCGTGCACGAAGAAGTCGCCGGCGTGCGACTGCGCGTGTCGATGCAGTCGTTCTTCCAGGCCTCGCGCCAGGCCGCCGAGCTGCTCGTCGACGCCGTCGCGCGCGCGTCGCGCGGTGCGCCCGACCGTGCCATCGATGGTGCCGACGGCCCCGTGATCGATGCCTACGGCGGAGTCGGACTCTTCGCCGCCACCGTCGTGCCCGTCGGCGTGCACACGGTGGTGGTCGAGTCGAGCGAGTCGGCGTGCGACGACGCGCGCGCCAACCTGCGCGGCCGCACGGCGCGAGTCGTGCGCGCCCGCTTCGAACAGTGGCGCCCAGAGCGCGCCGGCCTCGTGATCGCCGACCCCGCGCGCAACGGCCTCGGCAAAGAAGGCGCCGCCGCGGTCGTCGCCACGCAGGCGCCGCGCGTGGTGCTCGTGTCGTGCGACGCCGTGGCCGCCGCGCGCGACGCGCGGTTGCTCGTCGACGCCGACTATTCGCTGGTGGGTGCCGAGGTGCTCGATCTCTTCCCGCACACCCACCACGTCGAAGTGGTGAGCACGTTCGAACGCGCCTGACGCGCGCCGCAGTCGTTGCCGGTCGTGCCTAGTCTGCCGGAGTGGCTTCACGCAGCGGCGACCGGTCGGCGCATTTTGCGCGCATCGAGAAAAAGCACGGCAAACCGGTCGCGTACTGGTTCAAGCAGCTGGCGTCGCTGCGCAGCGACAAATACCAGGACCAAATCGACTTGTTGCGCGAGCGCCACGGCTTCAGTCGCGAGCACGCCAACGCCGTGGTGATGTACCACCGCGGATCCAAGTCGTCAAAACGACACGCGGGCCCCGAGGCGTACTTCGCCACGCTCGACACAGCGAAGGCGCGCACCGTACGGGCAATCTTCCGTGCGATTCGTGCCAAACACCCCGCGCTCGAGCTCGTGATGGCGTGGAACCAGCCGATGCTCTCCACCGGCACCGCCTACGTGTTCGGCGTGTCGGTGTCGAAGAACCACGTGACGCTCAACCCGTTCAGCAAGGCGGTGATGGACGAATTCCGCCCCGCGCTCGCCGCCTACGACCCGCTGAAGCACACGTTCAAGGTGCCAGTCGGGTGGAAGGTGGACGCTCCGCTCCTGCAGCGCATGGCCAAGGCCCGCCTGGCCGAGATCAACGGCTGACGGGCGTCGGCGCGCAGCACACGTCTGGCTGGGTGTCGGCGTCGGCGAGCACGGTGTACACCTCGAAGCGGTGTTCGCCGCCCTCGATCCAGAACTTGTCTTGCACGGCGTAGCAGCAGGTGGTTTCGCCCTCGACGAAGACCGGCAAGCCGGCTTGCACGGCGCGTTCGTGCGCCGCGCGCACGTCGTCCACCGACTCCACTTCGACGCCGAGATGGTTGACCGAGTCGTCGGCACCGGGGTTCTCGATCAGCACGAGCTTGAGCGGCGGGTTCGCGACGGCGAAGTTGGCGTAACCGGGCCGCACCTTTGCCGGGCCGACCCCGAAGATCTTGGTGTAGTGGGCGATGGCATCGTCGAGGTTGTCGACGTTGAGGGCGAGTTGCAAGCGTGACATCAATCTCACCGTATCTGGCGCCTGGTGCCCCCCCTCGGATTCGAACCGAGGACCTGCGGATTAAGAGTCCGTTGCTCTAACCAACTGAGCTAGAGGGGCAACTTCGTTGCTGTTGCGGCGGCTCAGCCTAACTTGCGCGCGTGAGGCGCCGCCGGGTGCGCAGCACGCGCCGCCGGGTGCGACGCAACCGCATCAACGACTTGGGGTGGACGACGGGGCTCGAACCCGCGACCTCTAGGACCACAACCTAGCGCTCTAGCCAACTGAGCTACGCCCACCAAGCATCGTCCATTCTGCCACGAGTAGCCTGTGGCCACACACCTGTTTGGAGCTGATAACCATGCCAGCGGCTGACAAGACGCTGTCGCAATCACTGGGCGAGCGGGCCAGAGAAATCACGGCTCGCGAACTGCAGACCTACGCTGACCGCACGAAAGGCTCCCAGGCGGCAAATGCCCGGGCCCGCAAGTCGTTGCCGCTCGGCGTGCCGTCGAGTTTCCAGGACTACGACCCGTATCCGATCGTGCTCGCCCGCGCGCAGGAATATTGGTCGGTCGACGTCGACGGCAACCGCTACGTCGACTACAACATGGGCTTCGGCGCGTTGTTCGCCGGACACATGCATCCGGCCGTGCGCCGCGCCGTCGCTTCGCAGTTGGACGACGGCACGCTCTTTGTCACCCCGTGTCCGAGCAACGCCGAGGTGGCGGAACTGCTGACCATGCGCTACGGCTTGCCTTTGTGGCGCTTCACCAACTCGGGCACCGAGGCCACGATGGATGCCCTGCGCGTCGCGCGCGCCGCGACCGGCCGCGAGAAGATCGCGAAGGTCGAAGGCGGCTACCACGGCCACCACGACGAAGTGATGGTGTCGATGAAGCCGTCGCTCGACGCGGCCGGCCCGGCTGACTCGCCGCACCCCGTCGCGTCGTCGGCGGGCATCACCCGCGGCGTGGTCGGCGACACCATCGTGGTGCCGTTCAACGACCCCGAGGCGCTCGAGCGGGTGCTGCGCGGGGGAGACGTGGCGGCCTTCATCGTCGAGCCGGCCATGCAGAACATCGGCATCTGCCTGCCGCAGCCGGGTTACCTGCAGGCGGCGCGCCGGATCACCCGCACGTACGGCACGCTGCTCGTCTTCGACGAAGTGAAGACCGGCATCACCGCCGGATGGTCGGGTGCGTCGGGGGCGCTCGGCGTCGAGCCCGACCTCGTGGCGCTCGCCAAGTCGATCGGCGGCGGCCTGCCGCTCGGCGCGTTCGGCGGCAAGCGCGAATACATGGACGAAATCACCAACCGTCGCGTCGTGCACCTCGGAACCTACAACGGCAACCCGCTGTGCATGGCGGCCGCGCGCGCGGTGCTCGCCGACGTGTGCACCCCCGAGACGACGCGCGAAGTGATCGACCGCAACCATCGTCTCGTCGAAGCCTGCCGTTCGGTGGTCACGCAGCATTCCCTGCCGGCCAACGTGGTGGAGTTCGGCGCGAAGGGCTGCGTCACGTGGTCGCCCGAGCCGATCCGCAACTACCGCGACTACAAGGCCACCGATTTCGACCTCGCGTTCGCGCAGTGGATGCACGGCATCAACCGCGGCATCCTCTTGCCGCCCGGCTTGGACGAGCAGTGGCTCATCTCGGTGTTGCACACCGACGAAGCCGCGATGACGTACGCCGGCGTGTTCGCCGACTTCGTCGAAGAACTCGTGCGCTGAACGCGACGGGTAGCGTCCGCTGCGTGCCACCGTCACCATCGCTCGGCGTGATGCTCCGGCGAGGATTGTGCCGCCGCTGCCCGCACTGCGGCAACGGCCACGCGTTCTTCGAGAAATGGTTCGTGCGACGCGAACGCTGCGCCGGGTGCGGCTTGCGCTGGGAGCGCAACTACGAAGGGTTCATGCTCGGTGCGATGGCGGTCAGTTTCATCACCACCGGCGGGTCGCTCTTGATCACGATGGCCGTCGGTGTGATTGCGTCGTATCCCGACGTCGCGATCGTGCCAGTCTTGGCGAGCACGGTGTCGGTTTCGCTGATCGTCGGCATCTTCGGCTATCCGATTTCGTACACCGTGTGGCAGGCGATCGACTTGTACCTGCGGCCGGTGACCGAAGACGACGGCGAAAAGCACGCACGTACCGTGGTCTCGTGATGACCGAGGCACCGCGAAGTTTCGCCCACGACGACGGCAATCTCGTCGTCGACGCGCAGGGCCGACTAGCGCATCGAGGCATGTTCGAGCAGTCGCGGCGACTGGTGCGACAGCTCTATGCGGTCGGAGATTCGGCGTGGTGTCTGGTGGGCAACGGTTTGTCGAATCAATCGTTCGTGCGCGGCCCCGAGGGCATCATCGCCATCGACACCGGCGAATCGGTCGAGGAGATGCGTGCGGCCCTGGTCGAACTGCGAAGCGTGACACCAGAGCCGATCGTCGCGGTCTTGTACACGCACTTTCACTACGTGCAGGGAACACAGGCGGTGCTCGAAGACCGCGAGCGCATGGGGCTGCCGCCGAGCGTGCCGGTGCACGGTCACGAACGAATCGCTGCGAATCTCGCGCGGACCGCTGCCGCAATCGGGCCCACCTACTCGCGCGGACTCGTGGAGCAATTCGGAACCCGGTTGCCCGCCGACGGCCCCGACGGGCTGGTCAACGTGGGTCTCGGGCTTGCGTACCGCAACGCCGAGCATGCGCCGTTCACGCTCGGGCACTTGCCGGTGAGCCGACCATTCTCTGCCGCGACCACGCTGCACGTCGCCGGGTTGCGTGTCGATGTGCAGCCTGCGCCCTCCGATGCAGACGATTCGGTGACGTTCTGGTTTCCGTCGCTCAAGTTGGCCGTGCACAACATCGTGTGGCCGGTGCTATTCAACGTGTTCGCCATCCGCGGCGAGGAATACCGCGACCCGCAAGTGCTGCTCACGGGCATCGACCACTTGCTCGGGCTCGACGCCGAGCATCTCATCGCAGCACACGGGCCGCCGATGTCAGACGGAAGGGAAATCCGTTCGCGAGTCACGAAGTACCGCGACGCAATCCAGTTTCTGTGGGATCAAACGGTGCGACACACCAACGCCGGTGCGAGTTCGGTCGACCTCGCGCATCTCGTGCGCTTGCCGGAGGAATTCGATGACGACTTCATCACCACGCAGTACTACGGGGTGGTCGAGCATCACGCGCGCCAGATTCGCAGCGGTCTCTTCGGCTTCTTCGACGGCGACCCCGTCAACTTGTTTCCGCTCCCGCGCACCGAGCGGGCGAATCGGCTCATCAAGGCGATGGGTGGGGTGGATGCGGTGCGCGCGGCGTGCTCTGCCACCAAAGAGAGCGACCCGCGCTGGGCGCTCGAGCTGGCGGGGTTGCTCGCCGCCGGCGGCACCGCCGACGAAAGTGACGGTCGGTTGCTCGCCGAGGTGCTGCGAGTGATCGCGCGGCGCACGACTGCCGCAAACATTCGCAACTGGTGCCTCACACGTGCCCGCGAGGCCGACGGGAGCCTCGACACCGCTCGGCTGTATCAGCACCGTTGGTCGCGCCGACAACTCGCGGCGTGGGGTCTTCGTACCACGCTCGAGGTGCTGCGCGTCACGCTGGTGCCCGAGCGAGCCCGCGGGGTCGACGTGCGGCTCGAGTTGGTCGTCGGCGAGGAGTCGGCAGTGCTTCACGTGCGCAACTCCGTGGCGTTCGTGGGCGACAGCGGCGCCGACCGCTCGGGTGTCGCGGATCGTGGCGAGGGGGTCTCCGCTACTGCACGAGTGGCACTCGACACGCCGACGTGGCTCGACATCATGTCGGGCACACTTCCGTGGGCGAGTGCCGTTGCCGCCGGGCGGGTCACCATCGACGGGTCGGCCGACCGGGTGGCCGCGGCCTGGCAGGTCTTCGACCATCCGGCTCTCTCCGCCATGACGCCCTCGCGGTAGCCCAACCGAGGGGTATGTCCGCAGCCCAAGAAGCCCCGCAAGGTGTCCCTGGGTGCTTGACCGAACACCTGTTCGTAGGTAAGGTCGAGGTCAACCTGCGGGGTGTCGTGCACACACTCGGGGAAGCAACACGAATCGCGAGGCAATGCCGTGACACCCCACCCGTACGGTGTCGCGTTCCCCCCAACAACAACGAACTACCAACGAAAGGACACCAGCAATGAGCATCGACAAGAAGGCTGACAATACCGGCGACAAGCCATCAGACAAGCCGTCGGACAAGATCGTCGAGCGGCCCGCCGCACGACCCGCCAAGCCCGGCGCCGACCCCGAGCGCGCCCGCGCCGCTGAGCGCGCCAAGGCCCTCGAGGCCGCCCTCGGCCAGATCGACAAGCAGTTCGGCGCCGGCTCGGTCATGCGCATGGGCGAAAAAGAGGCGATGGCCATCGAGACGATCTCGACCGGCGCCCTGCCGCTCGACATCGCGCTCGGCGTCGGCGGCGTGCCGCGCGGCCGCGTGGTCGAGATCTTCGGCCCGGAGTCGTCGGGCAAATCCACCCTTGCCATGCACATCGTCGCCGAAGCCCAGCGCAACGGCGGCATCTGTGCCTACGTCGACGCCGAGCACGCGCTCGACCCGGTGTACGCCGCGGCGATCGGTGTCGACACCGAGAACCTGCTCATTTCGCAGCCCGACACCGGCGAGCAGGCGCTCGAGATCGTCGACATGCTGGTGCGCTCCAGCGCCATCGATGTCATCGTCATCGACTCGGTCGCGGCGCTCACGCCGCGCGCCGAAATCGAAGGCGAGATGGGCGACAGCCACGTCGGTCTGCAGGCCCGATTGATGAGCCAGGCGCTGCGCAAGCTCACCGCCAACCTGAACAAGTCGAACACCATCGCCATCTTCATCAACCAGTTGCGCGAGAAGATCGGCGTCATGTTCGGCTCGCCCGAAACCACCCCCGGCGGCCGCGCGCTCAAGTTCTACTCGTCGGTGCGACTCGACATCCGCCGCATCGAGTCGATCAAAGACGGTGCCGAGGTCGTCGGCGCGCGCACCCGTGTCAAGGTCGTGAAGAACAAGGTGGCGCCGCCGTTCCGGCAGGCCGAGTTCGACATCACCTACGGCAAGGGCATCAGCCGCGAGGGCGCCGTGCTCGACATGGCAGTCGAAATGGGCATCGCGAAGAAGTCCGGCGCGTGGTTCACCTATGACGGCGAGCAACTCGGCCAGGGTCGCGAGAATTCCAAGCAGTTCCTCGTCGACAACCCCGACGTCATGATGCAGATGGCCGAGCGTGTGCGAGAGAAGGCGATGGTGCGCAACGACGCCGACGACGCCGACGCGGGCGGGTTCAGCAAAGACGACGACAAACCGATCGACCTCGAGTAGTCGCGCCTACAACCAGCGTCGTCGGCGGAAGTAGACGAAGAGCCCGAGGCTGAAGACGGCCGTGGCACCGATCACCAAGAAGTAGGCCCAGCGCACCTGCAGCTCGGGCATGTACGTGAAGTTCATGCCGTAGATGCCGGCCACCATCGTGGGCACCGCCGCAAGACCGATCCACGCGGAGATACGGCGCATGTCCGCATTCTGGCGGACCTGGGCGATGTTCAGGCACGTGGCCAGTGCCGCGTCGACGAGTTCGTTCATGCGCTCGAGGTCTTCCACGACTCGACGCAGGTGGTCGTAGATGTCCTTCAGTTTCGGTGCGAACGCTTTCGGCACGCCCGGCACGTCACCTTCCATCAGGGCGAGCATTGCGTCGATGAGCGGCGCCGCTGCACGAAGGCACTCCAGCACTTCGCGCTTCAGCAAGTAGGCCTGACCGACCGGCAGGTTCGTGGCGTCGCGGAAGGCGGCATCCTCGAGTTCGATGAGGTCCCGCTGCAGTGCATCGACGGCCTGCATGTACTCGTCGACCACGCGGTCGAGGAATTCGTGCACCACGACCACGGGTCCTGCCGCCATTCGTGTCGGTGACTGTTCGAGGTCGTGGCGAACCTCGCGCAGCGGCAGCACTGCGCCGTGGCGCACCGTGAGAATGAAGCGCTCGCTGAAGATCAGCGTCACGTCGCCGACGTCGATTCGTCTGCGGTTGTCGTTGTAGGCGATCGTCTTCACCAGAAGACTCGTGTGCGACGGGTAGCGATCGAGGTGGGCGCGCTGTGCGCGCGAGAGCGCCACCTCCACCGCAAGCGGATCAATCTCGAACCGTTCCGTGAACTGGCTGAGTTCTGACTCGGTCGGGTCGAGGAAGCCGACCCACTCGAACGCGTCGACGTGACGGTGCCCGTTCGCTTGCTCGAGCGTGCCGCCGATTCGGTGACCGTTGCGGTACACCGCGTCTTCGACGAGCATGTTCGCAGAATAACAGCGTCGGCCCCGACCCTGGTTCCGTGTACCTGCGGTTTCACGGAAGTTAACAACGGCGAAACCTTGCCGTGTACCTCTTTCCAGCGCTGACCGTGGCAAGTACCTTGCGAACATGACCGCGACCATCGACCAGTCAGCCAGCCACGACCGCTCCGGCGACAGTCAGTCGTCCCACGGTCGTGCCGACCAACATTCCGCCTTCGAAGACGTGAACCGGTTCGTCCGCCGTGCGGCCGCGGCGCTCGAGGTGCAAGACGACGTCGTCGCGGCGATCGTCGCGTGCGAACGCGAGGTGGTCGTGTCGTTGCCGCTGCGGCGCGACGACGGACGCATCGACGTGCTGACGGGCTATCGCGTCCAGCACTCGCAAGCGCGCGGGCCACGCAAGGGTGGCATCCGCTTCCACGAGACGGTCGACCTCGACGACGTGCGCGCGCTGGCCAGCCTCATGACGTGGAAGACGGCACTCATCGACGTGCCGTTCGGCGGCGCCAAGGGCGGCGTGGCTGTCGACCCGCGCACGCTGTCGGAACGCGAGCACGAGGAACTCATCCGGCGTTGGACGCGCACGCTCGTGCACGTGCTCGGCCCGCACCGGGACATTCCTGCCCCCGACATGGGGACGACTGCGCGCACGATGGGCTGGTTGATGGACGAGTTCCACCGCCTCGAGGGCTTCCAGCCGGCATGCGTGACGGGGAAGCCCGTCGCGCTCTTCGGCGCGCCGGGCAGGGAAGAAGCCACCGGGCGCGGCGTCATGCAGATCACCGTCGCCGCGCTCGCCGCGCAGCAGCGCCAGCCGCACGGCGCGCGCGCGGTCGTGCAGGGCTTCGGCAACGTCGGCAAGTTCGCGATCAGCGCCGCGATCGAACGCGGGATCAAGGTGATCGCCGTGAGCGACGTGAGCGGCGCGGTCAGCGCGCCGGACGGTCTCACGCCCGAAGACCTGTTGGCCACCAACGTGAGCGAACTTTTCGCCCGCTACGAGCAGATCGACGCCGCGAGCCTGCTCGAAATCGAATGCGACGTGCTGATACCCGCGGCGCTCGGCGGCGTCATCCACGACGGCAACGTCGCGCGGATCAACGCGCCGCTCGTCGTCGAGGGCGCCAACCAGCCGATCATCGGCGGTGCCGACGAGGCGCTGCGCACGCGCGGAGTCACCGTGGTGCCCGACATCCTGGCGAACGCCGGCGGAGTGCTCGGCAGCTACTTCGAGTGGACGCAGAACATCCAAGAATTCCGCTGGTCGCTGGAACGGTTCCGCGACGAGCTCGACTCCCGCATGGCGATCGCGTACAACACCGTGCACGAGACGTCGCGCCGGTACTCGTGCTCGCTGCGCGAGGCGGCGTTCATCGTGTCAGTCGGCCGCGTCGTCGATTCATTCATGCTGCGCGGTCGGGTGATCTGACCGGGCACGACGCCCATCGGTAGCCTTCTGCGTGCTGTGACACGTCGGTATCTGGTGCGCACGTTCGGCTGCCAGATGAACGAGCACGACTCCGAGCGCATCAGCGGGCTGCTCGAGCACGGCGGCATGGAGCAAACCAGCGACGAGGCCTCGGCCGACGTCGTCGTGCTCAACACCTGCTGCATCCGCGAGAACGCCGACAACAAGCTCTACGGCTCGCTCGGCACCCTGAAAGCCTGGAAAGACGCCGACCCCGCGCGCCAGATCGTGGTCGCCGGCTGCCTCGCGCAGAAAGACCGCGAGACCGTGCGCGAGCGCGCGCCGTGGGTGGACGTGGTGCTCGGCACCCACAACGTGCACCGCGCGGCCGACCTGCTCGAGACCGCGCGAACGCACGGGCCGGTCACCGAGATCCTCGACGAAGCGGTCGTCGACGACTACGCGCTCTTCCCGTCGGCGCTGCCCGTGAAGCGCGAGACGTCGTACCGCAGTTGGGTCACCATCCAGGTCGGGTGCGACAACACGTGCGCGTACTGCATCGTGCCCGCCGTGCGCGGCAGGGAGATCAGCCGGCCCTTCGACCAGATCGTCGACGAAGTGCGCGCGCTCGCGGCGAGCGGTGTCACCGAGATCTTCCTCCTTGGACAGAACGTGAACTCCTACGGCCGCGACCTGTCGCTCGCCAGCCGCCGTGCCGGCGACGACAGCGTGCGCGTCGCGCCGCAGTTCGCCGCGTTGCTGCGCGCGGCGGGCGAGGTGCCGGGCGTCAAGCGCGTGCGCTACATGAGCCCGCACCCCAAAGACATGCGCAAAGACACGCTGCTCGCGATGGCGGAAACACCCGCAGTGTGCGAGCACCTGCACTACCCGCTGCAGTCGGGCAGCGACGCCGTGCTCGCCGCGATGCACCGCGGCTACACCGCGCAGCGATACCTCGAGCGTCTCGCGCAGGCGCGCCGCATGATTCCCGACCTCGCGGTGACCACCGACGTGATCGTCGGCTTCCCCGGCGAGACCGAGGCCGACTTCCGCCAGACGATGGAGGTCGCCGCCGCCGCGGAGTTCGACTCGGCGTACGCCTTCATCTTCTCGCCGCGCGAGGGCACTGCCGCCGCCGACATGACCGCGAAGTTCTGCGACCCCGTCGTAGCGGGCGAGCGCTACGAACGCCTGAAAGTGGTGCTCGACCGCAGCGCCGTGCTCAGGCACCGCGCGCGCATCGGGCGAGTGGAAGAAGCGGTGGTCGAGGGCAACAGCAAGAAGAACCCCGACCAGCTCACGGGTCGCACCCGCCAGAACAAACTGGTGCACTTCACGGCGCCGGACAAGTTGCGCCTCGGCACGTACGCACGGGTGGAGATCGTCGACGCCGCACGGTTCCACCTGTCGGGCCGCCTCGTCGAGGTGACGGGCGAGCCGACGCACCGCACGCGCCTGGCCGTCGCCCCCGCGTGAGCATGCGCCGGGTCGCGATCGTCGCGCCGACCGCGAGCGGCAAGAGCGACGTCGCGATGGCGGTGGCGCGCGAGACGGGTGCGCACATCGTGGCGGTCGACGCGATGCAGGTGTACCGCGGCATGGACATCGGCACCGCGAAGCCGAGCGCCGCCGATCGTGCCGCGGTGCCGCACCACTGCGTCGACCTGGTCGACCCCGACGCGCGGTTCAGCGTCGCCGACTTCAAGACCCACGCCACGGTCGCGCTCGACACCGTCGCCGCCGCCGGCGGCGACGCGCTGCTCGTGGCGGGCACGGGGCTGTATCTCACCGCGGTGATCGACGACCTGCAACTGCCCGGCGAGTGGCCCGAGATTCGCGAGCAGTTGCAGCACGAGCCCGACGTCGAGGTGCTCTTTGCGCGCCTCGCGACGCTCGACCCGCTCGCCGCGTCGCGAATCGAGAAATCGAACCGTCGACGCGTCGAGCGCGCGCTCGAGGTGTGCCTCGGCAGCGGCAAGCCCTTCTCGTCGTTCGGCCCGGGCACGGGCGCGTATCCGCCGAGCGACGTGCGCCAGGTCGGCATCGTGTGGCCGCGCGACACGTTGTCGCAGCGCATCGAACGCCGCGTGCACGCGATGGTGGCGGCCGGCCTGCTCGACGAAGTGCGCGGTCTCGTCTCGCGGTACTCGCTGTCGCGCGAGGCCCGCCAAGCGCTCGGCTACAAGGAACTCATCGAGCATCTCGAGGGTCGCTTGACGCTCGACGAGGCCGTCGCGCAAGTCGTGCTGCACACGCGACAGTTCGCGGTGCGTCAAGAGCGTTGGTTCCGCCGCGACCCGCGCATCGAGTGGATCACCGTGGACGAAGACCCCGTGGCCGAGGTGGCGCCGCGCGTCGCCGCCGCCCTGCGATAGGCATGAGGGCGAGGAAACTGCGGTGCACGTGAGCAAATTCGACGCCTGGGGCAACGACTTTCTCGTGCTCGACCTGGCGGACGTGCCGACCGGTGGCGGGGCCGCCGGGCCGCCCGGTGGCGCGCCCGACTGGCCCGCCGTCGCCCGCGCGTGGTGCGACCGCGCGACCGGCGTCGGTGCCGACGGCTTGCTGCTGCTCGAGCGCGTCGACGACGTGAACTCGCGCATGACGCTGCACAACAGCGACGGCTCGCGCGCCGAGACGAGCGGCAACGGGGCGCGCTGTCTCGCCCACGCGCTCTTTCGTGCCGACGCCGCGCTCGGCGAGCGCGCCTACCGACTGCACACCGACGCGGGCGAGCGCGAAGTCACCGTCGGTGCGCGGGGCGACGACACGGTGACGGCGAGCGTCGACATGGGCGAAGTCGTGCGCATCGACGCGCCCGCCGGGTGGGAGTCGGTCGGTGCGCTCCCCGACCGTCCCGTGTTGCACCTGTCGGTGGGCAACCCGCACACCGTCGTCGGCGTCGACAGCGTGGAAGGCGTCGACGTGCGCGCGCTCGGCCGCAAGATCCCGCAAGTGAACCTGGAGGTCGTCGCACCCGGACCGGAGGTGAACGCGGTGACGATGCGCGTGCACGAGCGCGGCGCGGGTGTCACGCAAGCGTGCGGAACCGGCGCGTGCGCGAGCGCCTGGGCGGCGGCGTGGTGGGGGCTCGTGCCGCAGTCGGTCGAGCGTTGCGAAGTCACCGTGCACATGCCGGGCGGCGACGCGATCGTGACGCTGAATGCACCCTCGCGCGGACGCGTGACGCTCACCGGCCCCGCGCGATACGTCGGAACCTACGAGGTGTCGTTGTGACGACGCTCGTCGAGGTGGCGCGATGAGCACGCCGTACGAGGAAGCACTCGGCCGCACGCTCATCGAGCGCAGCGTCCGCGAGAAGATCGTGATCGTCGGCGTCACGCTCGACGGCCACGACGACGACCAGACCCAAGAAAGCCTCGACGAACTCGAGCGGCTCGTCGACACCGCCGGCGCCGGCGTGGTCGCGCGGCTCACGCAGCGCCGCCGCGCGCCCGACCCCGCGACGTACATCGGCAAGGGCAAGGTCGACGACCTGAAGGCCGCGTGCTTGGCGCTCGACGCCGACACCGTGGTGTTCGACAACGAACTCGCGCCGGCCCAGCAGTACAACCTCGAGAAAACATTGGGTCGCACCGCGATCGACCGCACCGCGGTGATCCTCGACATCTTCGCGCAGAACAGCCACACGCTCGAAGGCAAGGCGCAAGTGGAGCTCGCGCTGATGCGCTACCGACTGCCGCGCATCCGCCGCGGTGCGAGCGCCGGGCTCACCCAGCAGGGCGGCGGCATCGGCACGCGCGGCCCGGGCGAGACGAAACTCGAGACCGACCGGCGTCGCATCAACGACCGCATCGCCAAGTTGGAGCGCGAATTGCGCGAACTGCAGCGCACCCGCGACGAGCAACGCAAGGGCCGCTCGCGCAGCGGGCTCGCCAACGTGACCATCGTCGGATACACGAACGCCGGCAAGTCCACGCTGCTCAACCGCCTGACCGACGCCGGCGTGCTCGTGGAGAATCGTCTCTTTGCCACGCTCGACCCCACCACCCGCCGCCTCGCCCTGCCCGGCGGCGAACCCGTGCTGCTCACCGACACGGTGGGCTTCATCAAGCGCCTCCCGCACACGCTCATCGAGGCGTTCAAGAGCACGCTCGAAGTCGCGACGCGCAGCGACCTGCTGTTGCACGTGGTCGACTCGAGTGCGGTCGACCCGGTTGCACAAATCGTGGCGGTGCGCGAGGTGCTCGGGCAGATCGAGGCCGACAAAGTTCCCGAGCTGCTGGTGTTCAACAAGTGCGACGCGGGGCGCGAGGCCGCGAAGCGACTCGCGTACGACAACCCTGGCTCGGTGGTGATCTCCGCCGCCACCGGTGAGGGCGTCGACGACCTGTTGCGCACCGTCGCCGATCGCGTGCGCTCGCTCACCGCCGTGGTCGAGTTGCTGGTGCCCTACGAGCGCGGCGACGTGATGGCGTCGATCCACCGCGAGGGAGAAGTGGTGTCGACCACGCACGAAGACGGCGGCATCCGCGTGCGCGCGCGGCTCGCCGACGCGTCGCGCGGCCGCCTGACAGAATTCGTCGTCGCACCGTGAACGACCACTCGCCGGCCATCGCATGACCGCGCAACCGTTCGTTCCGCCGCCGTACCCCTACGACCGGCTCGACGCACTCGCCGAACTCGCCGCCGCGCACGACGGCGGCGTCATCGACCTCTCCATCGGCACGCCGTGCGACGCGCCGACGCCCGCGGTGGTCGCCGCCTTGTCGTCGTCGGACTCCGAGCGCGGATACCCGCCGAGCATCGGCTCGGAACCGCTGCGTGCCGCAGCCCGTGCGTGGATGCGCCGCCGTTTCCGCGTCGACGTGCCGCTCGCGCAGATCGCCGCGTGCGTCGGATCGAAGGAGTTCGTCGCCACCGCGCCGCACTACATGAGGCTGCGCCGACCCGACCGCGACACGGTGCTGTACCCGGCCGTGTCGTACCCGACGTACGACATGGGGGCGACCCTCGCCGGCTGCCGCGGGGTCGCCGTGCCGATGAACCCAGCCGGCGGGCTCGACCTCGTCGCCATCAGCGCCGCCGATGCCGAGCGCGCCCTCATGCTGTGGGTCAACTCGCCGAGCAACCCGACGGGCGCCCTCGACGATCTCGCCGCTGCCGCCGCATGGGGACGCAAACATGGCGTCGCCGTGTTCAGCGACGAGTGCTATGTGGAGTTCACCTGGCGCCGCGCCGGCGAGAGCATCGTGCAGCACGGCCTCGACGGTGTCGTCGCGCTGCACTCGCTCTCCAAACGCTCGAACTTGGCCGGTGTTCGCGTCGCGTTTTACGCCGGCGACGCCGACATCGTCGATTACTTGAAGGAGGTGCGCAAGCACGTCGGCATGATGGTGCCCGGCCCCGCGCAAGCAGCCGGCGTGGTGGCGCTCAACGACGACGCGCACGTCGCGGCGCAGCGCGAGGTGTACACACGACGGCTCGCGCGCGTCGCGGACATCTTGTCGAAGTGGTCCGGCGTCGCGGTGCCGCAACCAGCCGGCGGCTTCTACTTGTGGTTCGACGCTGGCGACGGTTGGCAGTTCGCCGAGCGGCTCGCGCGCGACGGGGGAGCGTTGGTGTCGCCCGGCGATTTCTACGGCGCGGGCGGCGCGCACAACGTGCGCGTGGCCGTGGTGCAACCCGACGCGCGGATCGAACTGCTCGCCAAGCGACTGGGTGTCTGACGCGTTACATCCGTCGCAGGACGGTCACCACTTTGCCGAAGATGCTGACGTCCGACGGGTCGAACGTGAGCGGCTTCATCTTGGCGTTCGACGGCACGAGCACGACCTTGCTGCCGTCGCGCTTGAACGTC
>Ga0233425_10002169_pt1 | contig 39858 bp, 41 predicted proteins | sample Watercolumn_Towu_2_FD_181712 | JGI IMG/M metagenome (GOLD analysis project Ga0233425, IMG submission 181712) | Freshwater microbial communities from Lake Towuti, South Sulawesi, Indonesia - Watercolumn_Towuti2014_140_MG | ecosystem: Environmental > Aquatic > Freshwater > Lake | place...
GTCCACGCCGACCATCACCACGTTGCCCTCGCCGTCGGGGAAGCCCAGCACCAGCACTTCCGACAGGAACTTGCCGATCTGCTTGGGCGGAAAGTTCACCACGGCCGCGACCTGGCGGCCGAGCAGTTCGTCGAGCTTGTAGTACCTGGTGATCTGCGCCGAGCTGCGCTTGGTGCCGATCGTCGGCCCGAAATCGACCGTGAGCTTGTACGAGGGCTTGCGCGCCTCGGGGTACGGCTCGGCCTTCACGATGGTCCCGACCCGGATCTCGACCCTGGAGAAATCGTCGTAGCCGATGGTGCTCATGCGGCGGCGCCCCGTTGCGAAAGGGCGCGGAAGCTAGCAGCCCGCGCCGCCCCGGGCAACGCTGCGCAGAAAGGGAACGGGCCGCCCCGAGGGAGCGGCCCGTCCGTGTCGATGAGGGAGGAAAGAAGGGGTTAGGCGTGCTTCGCCTTGCCGTTGGCCTTGTGGGCCTTGCCGTTGACCGCGGCTTCCTTGACCTCGTCCAGCGCCTCGGAGATGCGGTGGGTGATCACCTCGGCCGCTTCGCCGTTCGCCTTGATCAGCATGTCGCCGAGCTCGCGCAGGTTCGCGATCGCCTTTTCGAACGCGGCCTTGGCCAGCTCCGCCTGCTTCGCCACGCGCGCCTCGGGCGCCTGGTCGATCGCCGCCAGCTCCTTGCCGGCCTGGGTCAGCTCCTCGATCGCCTCGCGCAGGATGTCGCCCTGGCGCTTGGCCACGGCCTGGATGCCCTCGAGCGCCAGCTGGTTGGCGGACGCGAAGGCCTCGAAGTTCTTGCGCTGGGCCTGCACGAACAGGTCGACGTTCACTTCCGGCACCTTGAACTCGCCCATGATCTTGGTGAAGTCCAGGTCCGCGAAGGGATTGGTCTTGGTCATCGTTCTCTCCAGGGGGTAGGGGTCCGGACGCGGGCCATCCGCCCGCCGGCGCCCGTCGTCTATGCTGCAATGCAATATGGCGGCACTTTGCCTTCGTTCAAGGCGTCGGTCAAGACAATTTTGTGCAGTGCAATAAGATTCCCTTAATTCGCCCCGCCTACGCGACCTTGGCCGCCCGCCCAGCCCGGCGGCGGCCAAACAGCGTCTCGGCAATGGGTTCGACGAACTTGAGCGCCCGGTCCAGCGCCGCCATGGTCCGCGCCAAGTCCTTGGTCGTGTCGTTGAGCCAGACCCGCATCACCGCAACGTGAACCAGGGCCAGGCCCTTGGCCTTCAGCAACCCCTTGGGACCGCCGCTGGAGATGCCCGCGGCTTCGAGCATCCAGGCCATCGACCGGCGCATGGCCCCGGCCAGGCACAGAAGCGGCAGGGGGTCGTGCAGTGCATCCCCGGCGATGCTGGCGATGGCCTCGCGGTAGGGGGTCAAGGCCTCGTAGCGCCGCATCATCACCTCGAACAGCCGGTCCCTGGCCGAGCCCGCGTCCGCCCCTACCGCGCCGGCGGCCAGCACCTGGCCGTCGATCATCCGGGCGAAGCCCGCGAGAATCGCGGCGCGCGAGGGATAGACCCGGTAGAGCGCGGCCAGCGGCACGCGGCACTCCCCGGCTACCGCCCCAAGCGTCACGTGGCGCCAGCCCTTGGCGGCGGCCAGGCGCATCGCCGCCTCGACCGCGCGCCGGCCGAGGTCATCCGCCGCCGCGCCGACGCGGGTTCTGCCGGTTGCCCGGCGGGTTCGTTTGGCCCTCGCCATCGCTTCCTCCCGGCCCTGCCAACCGTCCCGGAAAACTCCATTCTATCAGAGTTTTAACCCCGTGACCGCCATCACATCGGAGCGGTGACCGGGGTCACAGAAAAACCGGCCCTGTCCCGGCATTATGGCCAGCGTCGGATCACCCGCTAGCGAGGGTTGCATCCGTAGGGCGCGGCGCCTCGAAACCTTGGGCGGTCGGGAGGCGCCGCGCCCAACTCGTTTTCCGAACCTTCCCTACCCCGCCAGCGGCAGCAGCCGCTCGGCCTCCTCCAGGTCCTCGGGCCGGTTGGCGTTGAAGAACGGATCGGCCGCCCCGGCCGGAAAGTCCACCGCGGCCAGCCGGTAGCGCGCGGTCCAGACGTCGACCTTGCGCACGCCCTCCTCGACCAGCGCGCGGCGCAAGTCCTCCGCCAGCCGCACCGGCCACAGCCCGATTACCGGATAGTCCTGACCCCGCGACCGGGCGCACGCCATGTCGGCCTTGCCGCCGGCCACCGCCGCCAAGAACCGCGGCACCAAGTCGCGCGGCAGGAACGGCGCGTCGCCGGCGAAGCTGGCGACGAACGGGCAGTCGGGCGCGTTGCCGCGCGCCCAGTCCAGCCCTGCGAGCACCCCCGCGAGCGGCCCGGCGAAGTCCGGCACGCTGTCCGCGATCACCGGCAGACGGAACTGGGCGAAGCGCGCCGGGTCGCCGTTGGCGTTCAGCACCATGCGGCCGACCTGGCCGCGCGCGCGGGCGATCACGTGCGTGAGGATCGGGCGGCCGGCCAGCAGGCGCAGCGGCTTGTCGCCCCCGCCCATGCGCCGCGACAGGCCCCCCGCCAGGATCAGCCCCACGACCCGCGCGGGGGTGACCGCCAGGCCCAGGCTCACGGCTTCAGCATCCGGCGCATGACCGGGCGGTTGGGCACCGGCCGCGCCGCCTCGGCGAAGCCGCACCGCCGGAACACCGCGGCCGTGCCCATGAACGAAACGAAGTCCATCGCCTTGCCCGTGCAGTCGATCGGGTAGCCCTCGACCGCCCTGGCGCCGCGCCTGCGCGCGAACGCGACCGCCGCTTTCAACAAGGACTCGCTCAGGCCCTTGCCGCGGTGCCGGCGGGGAACGAAGAAGCAGGTCACCGCCCAGGTCCTGGGATCGGTCGGCCGGTCGTCGATGCGCTTGGTGCGGGAGCGGTCCAAGGACGCGTACGCGGCCTTGGGCGCGACCGCGCACCAGCCCACGGGCTCGCCGGCCCGGTAGGCGAGGATGCCCGGGGCGTCGCCCCGCTCCACGATCCGCTTGAGCGCCCGGCGATTGCCCGCCCCCGCGCCCTTCTTGAACTCGGCGCGGCTCAGGCGCCACCACATGCACCAGCATCCCGCCATGGCGCCGCTGGGGCCGAACAGGCGCTCGAGGTCGCCCCAGCGGTCGGGCGTGGCGGGCGCGAAGCGCAGGGTTTCGGCCTTGGCGCTATGCGGCATCTTCTTCTAGGCGCGCGCTCTTGCGCTGGTGGTGCGGGGATTCCTCGTCCGCCTGCTTCGGGTCGGCGTCGTAGCGGATGCGCTCCTGCCCCGAAAGCGCGACGAACCGCTTGCCCTTGGCCCGGCCGACAAGCGTCAGGCCCGCCTTGCGCGCGAGCGCCACACCCGAGGCGGTGAAGCCCGAGCGCGAAATCAGGATCGGGACGCGCATCTGCACGCACTTGATCACCATCTCCGAAGTCAGCCGCCCGGTGGTGTAGAAGATCTTGCCCTCCGGCCCGATGCGGTTCAGGTGCATGTAGCCCGCGATCTTGTCGATCGCATTGTGCCGGCCCACGTCCTCCATGTAGATCAGCGGCCGGTCCTCTTCGCACAGCACGCAGCCGTGGATCGCGCCGGCCTCGAGGTAGAGGCTCGGCGTCAAGTTGATCTTCTTCGACAGCGCGTAGATCCACGAGGTTTTCAGCATGGCGTCCCGCGGCAGCCTGACCTGGTCGAACTTCTCCATCAGGTCGCCATAGACCGTCCCCTGGGCGCAGCCCGAGGTCAGCGTCTTCTTCTTCAGTTTGTCCTCGAAGTCGGTCACCTGCGCGGTGCGCACGACGACCGTATCGGTCTCCGGGTCCACGTCCACGCCCGTGATCGCGTCCTCGGGCTTCAGCATGTTCTGGTTCAGCAGGTAGCCGACCGCGAGGCACTCCGGGTAGTCCCCCACGGTCATCATGGTCACGATCTCGCGGCCGTTGAGGAACAGCGTCAGCGGCCGTTCCTGCGGCACCGCGGCCTCGACCGGCTTGCCGTCCTGGTCGGTGCCCTGCACGCGCTCGACCAGCCGCGGGTCCGCGGGGTTCGGCCGGACCAGGAACTCGGGCGGCGGTTGCTTCATGCCGGTCACTATGGGGGCGCCCAGGACGGAAAACAACCCGCCGCGGCGGGATTTGCGGTGGCAGAAAACGCCCGGAAACCAATAGAATTGCACGATTGTTGGCCTCCCGGGACGGCAAGCCCGGGAATGGGGGTCCGCCTTTGAACGAGATCGCCGAAGGCTTCGCCGCGGCGCTGCGCCTGATCGCGGGCCTGGACGCCGAACTGGTCGCCATTGTGGGGCTGTCGCTCAAAGTGAGCCTCAGCGCGGTTTTCTTCGCGGCGCTTGTGGCGCTGCCGGCCGGGGCGGCGCTCGCGGTGTTCCGTTTTCCCGGGCGGCGCGCCGTAGTGGTGCTGATCAACGCGCTGATGGGCCTGCCGCCGGTAGTCGTGGGGCTGGTGGTCTACCTCTTGCTGTCGCGCAGCGGGCCGCTCGGCCTTCTCGGCTGGTTGTTCACGCCGCCGGCGATGATCGCCGCGCAGACCGTACTGGTTGCGCCGCTGATCGCCGCGATCGCGCGTCAATCGATCGCCGAGCTGTGGAGCGAGTATGCCGACGAGCTGCGCTCGCTGGGCGCAGGGCCGTTCCGCTCGATCTTCACGCTCCTGTGGGACGGGCGGTTCCAGCTCACGACCGCGCTTCTGGCCGGGTTCGGGCGCGCCTCGGCCGAGGTGGGCGCGGTGATCCTGGTCGGCGGCAATATCGCCCACGTGACGCGCGTGATGACCACCGCGATCGCGTTGGAGACTTCCAAGGGCGATCTCGCGCTGGCGCTGGGCCTCGGCATCATCCTGCTTGCGATCTCCCTGGCGGTGAACGCGGCGGCCTACGTGATCAACGAGGTCGCGCGCGTGCGCGCGGCGGAGAACGCGGCGTGAGCGCGATCCTGCCGCTGCAGGTGCGCGGGCTCACCTTCCGCGCGAACGGGCGCACGCTGCTGGACGGACTCGATTTCGACGTCGAGCCGCGGCGCTGCACCGTGCTGATGGGCCCGAACGGCGCGGGCAAGAGCCTGACCCTGCGCCTGCTGCACGGCTTGGACCGGCCGAGCGCCGGTGCCGCGCTGTGGCTCGGCCCCAAGGCCGCGGACGCGCGCCGGCATCAGGCCATGGTGTTCCAGCGCCCCATCCTGCTGCGCCGCTCCGCCGCCGCGAACATCGATTACGCGCTCGGCGTGCGCGGCATCGCCAGGGCCGGCCGGCCGGCGCGCGTCGCCGAAGCGCTGGAGCAGGTGGGACTGGAGGGGTTCGAGAACCGCCACGCGCGGGCGCTGTCGGGCGGCGAGCGCCAGCTCTTGGCGCTGGCGCGCGCCTCGGCACTCAACCCCGAGGTGCTGTTCCTCGACGAGCCGACCGCGAGCCTGGCCCCCGCGGCCGCCAAGCGCGTGGAACAGGCGATCGCCGCGATCCACGCCGCCGGCACCACCATCGTGATGGCGACGCACGACCTGGGCCAAGCGAGGCGGCTGGCGGACGAGATCCTGTTCCTGCATGAAGGCCGGCTGGTCGAGCGCGCGGAGACGGCCCGTTTCTTCGCGAGCCCGCAAAGCCGCGAGGCGCGCGCCTATCTCGGCGGCGAATTGCTCTAGGGAAAGGGAGAGAAACAATGACTCAGCATCCCGCCAAGCTTGCCGCAGGGCTGCTCGCGCTGGCCGCGCTGGCGCTGCCGGCCGAGGCCGCCGAGCGGTTCATCACCGTGGCCTCCACCACGTCAACCGAGCAATCCGGCCTGTTCAAGCACCTGCTGCCGATCTTCCAAAAGAAGACGGGCGTCGAGGTGCGCGTGGTTGCCGTGGGCACCGGCCAGGCGATCAAGCTCGCCGAGAAGGGCGACGCCGACGTGCTGTTCGTCCACCACAAGCCGTCGGAGGATAGGTTCGTCGCCGAGGGCTGGGGCGTGAAACGCCTGCCGGTGATGTACAACGACTTCATCGTGGTCGGTCCCAAGGCCGATCCCGCGAAGATCAAGGGCCTCAAGGACACGGCCGCGGCATTCGCCCGGATCGCGGCGGCCAAGGCGCCGTTCGCCTCGCGCGCCGACAAGAGCGGCACGCACCTGGCCGAGCTCGAGTTCTGGAAGGCGGCCGGGGTGGATGCGGCCGCCGCCTCGGGCCAGTGGTACCGCGAAACCGGCTCGGGCATGGGGCCGACGCTCAACACCGCCGCCGGCATGGACGCCTACGCGCTTACCGACCGCGGCACGTGGCTCAGCTTCGCCAACCGCAGGAACCTGGAGATCGCGGTCGAGGGCGACCCCAAGCTGTTCAATCAGTACGGGGTGATGCTGGTGAACAGGGCCAAGCACGCCCACGTGAAGGACGGGGACGGCCAGGCGTTCGTCGACTGGCTGGTCTCGCCCGAAGGCCAGAAGGCGATCGCCGACTACAAGATCAACGGCCGGCAGCTGTTCTTCCCGAACGCGGGGCAGCCGGGGGTATAGGCGTCGGTCGCGGTAGTCGGGCCCGCGGCGGTCGAGCACGCGCTCGAGCGCCTCGAAGTGGAGATGGCTCGGCCGTTTGCCGTAGTACCGCCGCTCGCCCGTGCCTTGGGCGCCCACCTCCAGGAGCGCGCTCGTGGCCGCCTCCGGCCAATACCGCCGAAGCGGCGGAACGAAGAACGTCGGGGGTATGAACCGGAATTAATGCCGCGCGCATCTCCACGGAAGCCAGCAGGCGCACCATATAGCAGTCCCGGCCGGTCGCTTGGACAGGAGGCCCGTCATGACGGCGGCAAACCGGACCGTTTCACGCGATCCCGTGCTGTTCTGGGCGGAATTGGACCCGGCCGCGCTGTGGCGCGGGGTGGCCCTCGCGCTGCTGTTCATGCTGCCGCTGGCGTTCCTGGCGCCCGCCGGGTTCCTCGCCGCCGGCGGCGCCTCGCTGCTGCTGCGCGCCTGGAACCAGCGCAATTTCCGCTTCCACCTGAGCCGCAACGAACTGCGCGTCAAAGCGAGCTTCTTTCTTCCCGAGCTGCGGCTGCCGCTCAAGGACATCGCATCGGTCGGCGTGCTGCCCGACGCGGCGGGCGGCTTCCTGCCGCTGGCGCCCCGCTCCGGCCATCTCGTGATCGCGCGGACCGACGGCGGGCAGATCATCGTCCCCGGCATCAAGGACGCGGCCGAGGCCGCCGAGGCGGTCGAGCGTCTGAAGCGCGAGGCCGTCGCGGACAGGACCGAGCGCGCGGCCGCCTAGGCCGCGGGCCGTCATTCCGGCGGGACGATCTCGACGATGCCGGGGTCGAAGTGCTCGGCGTAGGTCATCGTGGGAGCCGGCTCGGCGCCGAAGGCCTGGAACGTCTGCCCGCACAGGAACATGGCCGCGGCGGCGCCGTCGCTCGACAAGGGACAGATCATCCGGCGCGTGAGCCGGCGGGCGGACGCGTCCGCCGTCATCGCCATGCTGCTGGAAAACACCGGCCGCTTGCCCTCCATCGCCATGCGATAGAGGCCTTCGATGTAGGCCGCGTAGCGTTTGTTGGGGTTTAGGACGTCGACGTACTGGCCGGTGATGTCGAGGCCGAGCGCCTCTTTCAAGGCCGTGCCCGCGAGGCGGAAGCGGCAGCGCAGCCTGCCGTCTTCGGCGAGGGCCTCGGTCAAGATCACGTGAGGAAGCACCCGCGGATCCAGCTCGGTAGGGTCGATGTCGCGGCGCGAGGGCATGGCGCGGCCGGCGCGCTTGGCGTCCCAATAGGCGTAAATCGCCGTAAGGACGGGATCGTCCCGCCAGCGGACCGACGCTTGCCCCATTCCCGAATTCTACGGACGAACGCTCAGCGCGCAAGCGGATGGCGGGTTGCGGGGTGGTTGCGCGAGAAGTGGTAGAGCACGGCCTTGAGCCGCTTAACCTGGTCCGCGCGGCCCTTCCGTTCGCACTCCGCGATGTCGTCGAGGATGATGCGGCGGATGCGCGACGTGCCGTCGGGCAGGTGGATCAGATACTGGCCCATCTCCACCGCCAGCAGCAGGGGCACGTGCTCGTGCTGCGCGATCGCCTTGATTTCGGCTTCGGTCAGGTCGCACAGCGCGATGCAGTCTTCGCGGGTCAGCATCCGGGTTTCCCTTCGGGTCGGCGGCCCCTAGACCGCGAGCACGTAGCGGCCCGGCGCGTCGTCGAGCGTGCGGGCGTCCGCCCCCGGCCCGCCCATCGCGGGCGGCGGCACCGGGCCGGTGCTGTTGCGCTTGAGCCAATCCGCCCAATGCGGCCACCACGACCCCGCGACGGCCGGCGTATTCTCCGCGAACGCATCCGGCGGCACGTAGCGGTCGCGCTCGCGCCGCGCCGCCGCCTGGTAGAACCGGCCGGCGCCGTTGCCGGGGTCCTCGGGCGGGCTGACGATGCCGGCGTTGTGGCCGCCCGAGGCCAGCAGGAACGTCACGTCGGCGTCGGCGAGCTGGTTGATCTTGTAGACCGAGCGCCACGGCGCCACGTGGTCGCGCCGCGTGCCGACGGCGAACACCGGCGCGCGGATGTCGGTCAGCGACACCGGCCTGTCGTCCACCAAGTAGCGGCCCTCGGCCAGGTCGTTGTTGAGGAACAGACCGCGCAGGTACTCGCTGTGCATGCGGTAGGGCATGCGCGTGGCGTCGGCGTTCCAGGCCATCAGGTCGCTGAGCGGCGCACGCCGGCCCAGCATGTACTCGCGCACCAGGCGCGACCAGATCAGGTCGTTCGAGCGCAACAGCTGGAACGCGCCGGCTATCTGCTTGGTGTCCAGCACCCCCTGGCTCCACATGATGTCCTCGAGGAACGACACCTGCGCGTCGTCGATGAACAGCATCAGCTCGCCGGCCTCGGTGAAGTCGATCTGGGCGGCGAGCAACGTCAGGGTCTTGAAACGGTCGGTGCCGTCCCGCGCCATCGCGGCCGCGGCGATCGCGAGCAGCGTGCCGCCCAGGCAGTAGCCGACGCCGTGCACCTGCCGGTTGGAGCAGATGCGGGCCGCGGCGTCGAGCGCGGCCATAGGACCGAGGCGCAGATAGTCGGCCATCCCGAGCTCCCGGTCGGCCGCCTCTGGGTTCTTCCACGACACCATGAACACGGTGTGGCCGCGGTCGACCAGATACTTGACCAGCGAATTGTGCGGCGAAAGGTCGAGAATGTAGTACTTCATGATCCAGGCCGGGACGATCAGCACCGGCTCGGCCGACACCTCGGGCGTGGCGGGCGAGTACTGGATCAGCTCCATCAGGCGGTTGCGCGCCACCACCTTGCCGCGCGTGATCGCCACGGTTTCGCCCGGCACGAAGTTCTCGGCGCCGACCGGCGGCTTGCCCAGCGCCGCGCGCTGCCAGTCCTCGACCATGTTCTCGAAGCCGCGGGCGAAGTTCCGGCCGCCTTCCTTGAGCGCGGCTTGCTGCACCTCGGGGTTGGTGAGCACGAAGTTGCTGGGCGAGACCATGTCCAGCATCTGGCGCATCACGAACGTCACCACGTCCTCGTGGTGCTGCGAGACGCCGTGGACGTCGGTCGTCGCGTTGTAGATCCACTGCTGGTACAAGAGGAACGCCTGCCAGATCGCATGGTAGGGCATGCGCCGCCAGGCCGGATCGTCGAAGCGCTTGTCCTGCGGCAGCGGCTCGATGCACATCTGGTCGGCGTGCCCCCGGCTCAGGCAATGGAACAGGTGCGCCCAGTAGCGCACACCCTTGCGCGCGGCCTTCTCGGCCAGGAACGCCTGCTTGCCGGGCGAGGCGGCCAGGTGCACGCCCCAGTCGAAGAACGCCGCCGCCAGCGCCGCGGGCGATACGCCGGCGCTGAACCGGCCCAGCATCGCGCGGGTGATGCGGTCGAGCGGCGACACCGGCTCGCGCTGGCGCGGCTCGTCGAAGCGCGGCGCGCGCGAGACGTGCGGCAGGGTCACGACGCCGACGCCCCTGCCGGGTGCTTGCTGAGCGGCTCCGGTACGGCCGGCCATCGCGGTCAGTTCGGCCTGCCGGCGTCGCGGCGCGCTGGCTTGGGCAGGTATTCGACCGTCGGCGCCGTGGTCATGGGCTGGGGATAGAGCTGCATCAGCTCCAGCACTTCCTCCGGCATGTCGACGCCGACCTTGAGGCCCAGCCCCCGCGCCTCGTCGGCGTCGATCGGGTAGTCGTGCGTCCACTTGCCGCTGGTGAGCGTCTCGGCCACGGCCGCGGCGCGTTCCTCGCCGAGCTGGCGGCGCAGGAGTTCGGTCGTGGTGCGCGCGACCTGCTGCGTCGCCTTGGCGCCGACATCGGCCAGGATCAGCGTCTGGTCGTCGATCTCGGCGATCGGCTTCTCCGCTTTCACCTTCATGAGCGACGCGGCGGGAAAACCGCCGACCTGCGGGTCGATCGGGCCCAGCATGGCGTGCGGGCACATAACGATCTCGTCGGCCGCCAGCGCCACCAGCGTGCCGCCCGACATGGCGAGGTGCGGCACGAACACCGTCACCTTGCCGCTATGGCGCTGGATCGCGCGCGCGATCTGCACCGCCGCCAGCACCAGGCCGCCGGGCGTGTGCAGCACGATGTCGATCGGCGTCCCCGGATCGGTGGTGTGGATCGCGCGCGTGACCTCCTCCGAATCGTCGATGTCGATGTAGCGCATCAGCGGAAAGCCAAAGAAGCGCATGGTTTCCTGGCGGTGCACCAGGGTGATGACGCGCGACTGCCGGCGCCCCTGGAGCTGCGCGATCTTGTAGCGGCGCATCAGCATCAGGTAGCGCTGCCGCAGCATCGGCTGCAGCGTCAGGAACAGGAAGATCAGCCATAGCAGTTCCAAGGAACCTGGCTCCGGTCCAGGGGCGCATTGCGTCGATCACGGCACGCTAGGCGCCACCCAGGCGCGTCGCCTTGATTCAAGTCAACCGCGCGGCGCGGCGGCGCGGCCCGGGCTGGACGGACACACGTCGGGCCAGGCATTCTTGGCCCCGATGCTTTGCCGCAACAGCATGATTTGGTGGAAAATCCGGCCGAAATGACCGCCGATGGCCTGTTCGACCCGCACGGCTATGCCCGGCAGCGCCTGCCCCTGGAGCGCGCCTACGGCCTGCCGGCGGCCTGCTATACCGCGCCCGAGTTCTTCGCGCGCGAGGCGGAGCGCCTGTTTCGCCCCTCCTGGCGCCTGGTCGGCCGCGAAGACGAGTTCACCGGCCCCGGTGCGTTCCGCACCCTGGATACGGCCGCCGGGCCGATCGCCGTGATCCGCGGGCGCGACGGGGCCTTGCGTGCGTTCCTCAATTCCTGCCGCCATCGCGGCGCGCTGCTGTTGGACGGGCACGGCGACTGCACCGCGGTCGTGTGCCCCTACCACGCCTGGAGCTACGGCCTGGACGGCGCGCTGATCGCGGCCCCGGGCATGGACCGCGCCGCGGGCTTCGACCGCCGCGGCAACGGCCTCGTGCCGGTGCGCCTGGAGGCCTGGGGCGGATTCGCGTTCGTCAACGCCGACGCCGAGGCGCCTGGATTGCTCGACTCGCTGGGCGACCTGCCGGAAGTGCTGGCGCCGTACCGCTTCGCTGAGATGAAGTGCGTCCGCCGCGCGGAGTTCGACGTCGCGTGCAACTGGAAGCTTCTGGCGGAGAACGCGATGGAGGAATACCACACCGGCACGGTGCATCGCGCCAGCCTGGGCCAGCAGCAGGGCGAAGCAGTCGCGACGCGCGGGGACTGGGACGCGCTCTACATCCGCCAGGACACGACCATCGCGGTCCTGCCGGGCGAGGCGTCGCCCCTGCCGCACGTGCCCGACCTTCCGGCGAAGCACGCCCAGGGCACGTTCTTCACCATGATCTACCCGGCGCTGCAATTCGCCTGCACGCAGGACTGCATGTGGTGGCTGGATTTCCAGCCCAGGGCCGTCGACCACACGCGCGTGTCGGTGGGATTCGCGTTCCCCAAGTCCACGACCCTGCTGCCTGCGTTCCCCGAGGCGGTGAAGGCCTACTACCGGCGCTGGGACATCTCGATCGGCGAGGACAACGCCATCGGCGAGCGCCAGCAGCGCGGCATGGCCGCGCTCGGGCGGCCGCCGGGGCGCCTGTCGCACAAGGAGCACCACGTCCACAAACTGGCGAACTGGGTGCTCGACCGCGTGCTGGACTAGCGGCGTCGGGATCGCCATATAGGGAACGGGTGCGGAAGCCTGCGCCGTCCGGGACGGGCGGCTCGCCGCGCACAGTCATCGCAGGGAGTTCCTAGTCCATGGCGAAACGCAGCAGCAAGACGACCTGGGTCGTGGTCGCCGACGGGGCGCGCGCCCGCATCATCGCCGCGGAAGCCGGCGGCGCGCGGATGCGGGAAGTCGCGGCATGGGAGTCGGCCGAAGCCAAGAAGTTCAACCGCGACCTGGTATCGGACAAGCGGGGCCGCGCGCAGGAGAGCGCCACCACGGGCGCGCGCCACACCGTCGAGCCGCGCGCCGATCCGCACAAGAAAGCCAAGCAGGAGTTCGTGCGCGATCTGGTGCAACGCATCGACGAGGCGGCGAAACAGGGCGTGTTCGGCGCGCTGGTGCTGGTGGCGCCGCCGGTGGTGCTGGGCGAGCTGCGCCAGTCCCTGCCGCGCGCGGCGGCCGCGCTGGTGAGCCGCGAGGTGAAGAAAGACCTGACCCGCACGCCGCTGGCCGCCCTGGCGAAGCACCTACCCGGCGTGCTGCCGCCGGTCGGCGCCGCGCGGGGAAAGTAGCGCGCCCCCGGTCAGGCCGCCTCCCCCGCCGATTCGGCGCGCGGCCGGCCGACCGGCCGGACCGTGCCTGCCTGCGGACCCTTGTCGCTTTCGTCCTCGTGCACGCTGACGCGCACTTCCGTGCCGACCTTCAGCTTCTCGAATGCGGCGCCGACCACGGCGTTGCGATGGAAATAGATCTCCTGCCCGTCGTCCAGCCGCACGAAGCCGTAGCCTTCGTCCGGGAACAGTTTGGCGATGCGGCCCTGCGGCGGCGCTTCGTGCAGTTTCACGTCGCCGCGGCGGCGGCGCGTGAAGTCCTGCACCCGGCGCCGCGCCGCGTCGAAGGCGTGGCGCACGGCTACGTATACGTCCTCGTGCGTCGGGTTCGATTCCGAAGCGTTGCCCACGACGATGTTTCTGCCCGGCAGCTTCAGATCGATGCGCGCGCGGTACTTGCGGCCCTTGCGGTGATGGCGCCCGACCATCTCGATCGCTACGCGGCATTTCAACAAGCGCTCGCATTGGCGCGATAGCGCCTCCGTGCGCTGGCGCACGACCTTTTCCACGGCCGCGGACCGGTCCAGGTTGATGAAGGAGATCTCCAGCGGCAAGTCCATGGCGTACTCCTTGTTGTTATCGGGCTTGCGTTCGGCGCGGCAACAGCACCGCCGCGCCGCTGAGCCGACCTTCGCGCAGCCGCGCCAGGGCTTCGTTGACCTCGGTCAATGCGAACGTCTCGACCGAGGTCGAAACGGGCACTTTAGGCGCCAGCGCCAAGAACTCCTCGGCGTCGGCGCGCGTCAGGTTCACCACCGACAGCACATGGCGCTCGCCCCACAGGATCGCGTAAGGGAAGGCCGGGATGTCGCTCATGTGGATGCCGGCGCATACGACTCTGCCGCCTCTGGCGACGGCGCGCAAGGCCGCGGGCACCAGCGTGCCCACCGGCGCGAAGATGATCGCGGCGTCGAGCGGCTGGGGCGGCGGCTGGCCGGAATCGCCGGCCCAATCCGCGCCCAGGCTCAGCGCGAACTCCCGCGCCGCCCGGCCGCGTGAAGGCGTAGAGCGCACGTCCCTGCCACTTCGCGACCTGCGCCACGATGTGCGCCGCCGCGCCAAAGCCATAGATGCCGAGGCCCTTGGCATCGCCCGCCATCTTGAGCGCGCGATAGCCGATCAGCCCCGCGCACAGCAGCAGGGCGGCGGTCATCGCCGCGCCCGGCATGGTCACTCCGCGGCCTTCCGCTCCGCCGCGGGCGGGCCCGGCACGCAGAAATCGAAGTCGCAGCCCTCGTCGGCCTGCAACACGCTGCGCTGGAACAGCCCGGCGTAGCCGCGGTCCGAGCCCGCGGGCGGAGGCGGCGGCGTCCAGGCGGCGCGGCGGCGCTTGAGCTCCGCCTCGTCCACCATCAGGTCGATGCGCCGGTTCGGCACGTCGAGCTTGATCCGATCGCCGGACTTGACCAGCGCCAGCGGCCCGCCGGCCGCGGCTTCCGGCGCGATGTGCAGCACGATGGTGCCGAACGCGGTGCCCGACATGCGCGCGTCGGAGATGCGCACCATGTCCTTCACGCCCTGCTGCAACAGCTTGCGCGGGATCGGCAGGTAGCCCGCCTCGGGCATGCCCGGCGCTCCCTTGGGCCCGGCGTTGCGCAGCACCAGCACGTCGCCGGGCGCGACGTCGAGGCCGGGGTCGTCGATGCGCCGAGTCAGGTCCTCGACCGAGTCGAACACCACGGCGCGGCCGATGTGGTTCATCAGCTCGGGCGAGGCGGCGGACTGCTTGATGACCGCACCGCGCGGGGCGAGATTGCCCGTGAGCGCCGCCATCGCCCCGGTCTTCTTCAGCGGATCGGCGCGTGGACGGATCACCGTCTGGCCCTTCACCTCCTCGGCCGCCGCGAGGTAGTCCGCGAGCGTGCCGCCCGCGACCGTGCGCGCAGTAAGATCGAGTTCGCCCGCGATCTCGCGCATCAGCCGCGGCAGGCCGCCGGCCCAGTGGAAATGCTCCATGTAGTGCTGGCCCGAGGGCTTGAGGTCGAGCAGCACCGGAACCTTGCAGCCGATGCGGTCGAATTCGTCCAAATCGATTCTGATGCCGCGCCTTCCCGCGATGGCCGTCAGATGCACCAAGCCGTTGGTCGAGCCGCCGATGGATTGAAGCACGGTCATCGCGTTGCGGAACGCGGCGTGTGTCATCACATCGCTGGGCTTCGGCCCTTTGGCGGCCAGCGCCACCGCTTGCTTGCCGGTCGCTTCCGCGTTGCGGATGCGGTCGGCATGGGTGGTGGGGATCGCGGCGCTCCGCGGCAGCGCCATGCCCAACGCCTCGGCGAGGCAGGCCATGGTGCTGGCCGTGCCCATGACCATGCAGGTGCCCTGGGTCGGCGCCAGGCGCTCGTTCGCACGTTCGATCTCCGCGCCGCTCATCTCGCCGGCGCGGAACTTGCCCCACAGCCGGCGGCAATCGGTGCAGGCGCCCAGAACCTCGCCCTGGTAGTGCCCCACCAGCATCGGGCCGACCGGCAGCACGACCGCCGGAACGTCGGCGCTGGCCGCGGCCATCAGCTGCGCGGGAATGGTCTTGTCGCAGCCCCCGATCAGCACCACCGAATCCATGGGCTGGCTGCGGATCATCTCCTCGGTGTCGATCGCCATCAGGTTGCGCAAGAACATCGAGGTGGGGTGCGCGAACGACTCGTGGATCGAGATGGTGGGGAATTCCATCGGCAGGCCGCCGGCGAGCATCACCCCGCGCTTCACCGCCTCGACCAGCCGCGGCACGTTGCCGTGGCAGGGATTGAAGTCGCTGTAGGTGTTGGCGATGCCGACGATCGGGCGGTCCAGCGCGTCGTCGGAATAGCCGGCCGCCTTGATGAACGCCTTCCGCAGGAACAACGAGAAATCGGGATCGCCGTAGCTCGTCAGTCCTTTGCGCATGCCCTTGGCCATGAATGCGATCCTTTTCCTCCGTGCGCGCCGGCCTATAACATGTCCCCGGACCTGGACGCCGATTCAATATAGCTTGAACGGTCATGGCGCACATTCTGCTCACCTCCCCCGTCACGGCGCGCGAGCTCTACTACGGCGACGAGGCGCTCGCCGGCCTCAGGAAGCTGGGCGAGGTGCGGCTCAACCCCACCGAGGACTCCTGGCCGCCCGAGCGGATGATCGCGGAGGCCCGGGGCTGCGAGGTGATCGTCTCGTACCGGCAAAGCGCGGCGCCCGCCCTGGTGTTCGATTCGCTGCCCGACTTGGTGGCGTTCGTGCGCTGCGCCGTGGACATTCGCAACATCGACGTGGCCGCCGCCTCGCGCAACGGCGTGCTCGTGACGCAGGCGAGCGCCGGATTCGTGCCGGCGGTGGCCGAGATGACGCTGGGCCTGATGATCGACTTGGCGCGGCACGTCACGGACTCGGCGCTCGCCTACCGCGCCGGCCGCGTGCCCGTGGCGGCGATGGGCCGGCAGCTCAAGGGCTCGGCCCTGGGGGTGATCGGCTACGGCGCGATCGGGCAGTACCTGTGCGACCTGGCCGCGGCCCTCGGCATGACCGTGCTGGTCGCCGACCCGCACGTGCGCGCGGACAAGCCCGGCATCCGGCAGGTCGCCCTCCCGGATCTGCTCAGCGCGTCGGACTTCGTGGTTTGCCTCGCGGTCGCGACCGAGGCGACCGAGAACCTGATGGACGCGGCCGCGTTCGCGCGCATGAAGCGCGGCGCCTATTTCGTCAACGTCTCGCGCGGCAACCTGGTGGACGAGGCGGCGCTTAGGGCCGCGCTCGAGTCCGGCCATCTCGCCGGCGCGGCGTTCGACGTCGGCCGCGCCCCCGACCAGATGCCGACGCCGGCCCTCGCCGCGCTGCCCAACGTGATTGCGACGCCGCATGCCGCCGGCCTGACGCCGCCTGCGGTGTTCCACCAGTCGCTCGAAACCGTGCGGCAGGTCGCCGAGATTCTGAAGGGCCGTGCGCCCGCGAGCGCGGTCAACGCGACCCACGCGACGCGGCTCGGGCGATTCGGCGGCCGGGCGTCAGGCGAGCGCGAAACCGGCGGCCTCCGCGGCCCGAGATAGATATTCGAACCCCTTGCGGGCATAGGTGAGCGGATGCGCCTTGGCGGGGTCCTGCTCGGCCTCGACCACCAGCCAGCCCGCGTAGCCCCGGGCGCTCAGCAGCTTCAGGACGGGCGGGAAGTCCACGTTCCCGTCGCCCGGCACGGTGAACACGCCGGCCAGGACCGCGTCGAGAAAGCTCATACCCTCTTTCAGCGCGCGGTCGAGCACCGGCCGGCGCACGTCCTTGCAGTGCACGTGGACGATGCGTTCGGCGTGCCTCTCGGCCAGCTTCAGGGGATCGGCCCCGGCATAGGTCGCGTGCCCGGTATCGAGCAAGAGCCCGACCGCCGGGCCGGTTTCGCGCATCAGCCGGTCGATCTCGTCGCCGGTCTGCACGGCGGTGCCCATGTGGTGATGGAACGCCAGGCGCACGCCGCGCTTGCGCATGTGCTCTCCCACCGCGGTCACGCGGCGCGCGTATTCGCTCCATTCCCCGTCGGCGATCTTGCGGTGCATGCCCGCGGGCACGGCGCGGTTGGCGGCATTCGATTCCGTGCCCTCGGCGAACACCATGACCGTACACCCCATCCCCGCCATGAGGTCGAGGTGCCCCGCCATCGCGTCGATTTCCTCCGCGGCGGTGCGTTCCAGCAGGCGCGCGCTGTACCAGCCCGACACCAGCTTGAGCCCGTGGGGATCGAGCGCCCGCTCCATCTCGGGCACGGTCTTGGGGAATTTGCCGCCCATCTCGGTCCCGGCGTAGCCCGCCTGCTTCGTCTCCTTCAGGCAGGTCGCGAGCGGCGTGTCGCCGCCCAGCGACGGCAGGTCGTCGTTGGTCCAGGTGATCGGGTTGATGCCGAGGCGGACGCTCATGGCGCGATCTCCGGGACTCACAGCAGGCCGAGCGCCGCGAGCTCGTCCGCCAGCGCGCCGGGGGAGCGGTAATGGATGCCGTGGACGCCCAGCGCATCGGCCGCGCGGGCGTTCGCCGGGTTGTCGTCGACGAACACCGCGTCCCGCGGCGCGACCGCGTAGCGGCCGAACAGGATTTCGTAGATGCGCCGGTCGGGCTTGATCACGCCTTCCTCGCCCGAAACCACGATGCCGCGGAACCGCTCGAAGAACGCGAACCGCCGCCGCTGCGAGGGGAAGGTCTCGCGCGACCAGTTGCTGAGCGCATAGAGGGGGACGCCGCGCGCGTGCAGCCGCTCCACGATCTCGACCGTGCCCTCGATCGCGCCCGGGATCATCTCCGGGAAGCGCCGCCGCCAGGCGCGCACCAGCTCGGCCTTGTCGGGATGGACGCGGATCAGCTCCGCCTCGGCCTCGGCGAAGCTGCGCCCGGCGTCCTGGCGCTCGTTCCAGTGCTGCGTGCAGACCGTGGCGAGGAAACGCTCCATCGCCGCCTCGTCGCCTGCGAACAGCTTGCGGTAGAGGTGCCGCGGGTTCCAGTCGATCAGCACCCCGCCCAGGTCGAACACCACGACCGACCGCCGCGCCGCCCCTTCCGCCGGGCGGCCGTTTGCGCGTTTCATCGGATGCGGTCCGCGTCGCGCGTCAATGGACCTTGCGCCGGCGCGGCCGGTTGACCACCGTGCGCTCGAGCAGCGCCACGCTTTTCTCCACGCCTTCGACCGGCGGCATCATGCGGTCCTCGTGTTCGATGCTGAGCACGCCGTCGTAGCCGCACGAGGCCAGCGCCGCGCAGAACGAGCCCCACCACTGCTCGCCGTGGCCGTAGCCGAGCGTGATGTAGTTCCAGCTCCGGGTCTGGTAGCGCATGCCGGGCGTGGTTTCGAGCGTGCCGTTGGTGGCGCCGATCAGCGGATCGATGCGCGTGTCCTTGGCGTGGACGTGGTAGATCGCGTCGCCCAGCGCGCGCGCCGCCACCAGCGGGTCGGCGCCCATCCAGAACAGGTGGCTGGGGTCGAGGTTCGCGCCCACCGTGGACCCGACCGCGTCGCGCAGGCGCATCAGCGTGGCCACGTTGTACACGTTCTGGAAGCCGTGCAGCTCGAGCGCCAGGCGCTTGACGCCGTTCCGCCGCGCGTACTTCACCAGGTCCTTCCAATAGGGGATCAGCACCTTGTTCCACTGCCACTTCAGGATGTCGCGCAGCTCCGCCGGCCATTCCACCGTGATCCAGTTCGCGTGCTTGTCGCCCGGCGCACCGGGGCAGCCCGACATCATCACGACTTTTTCGATGCCCATCAGGCCGGCGAGCCTGATGGTGTCGCGCGTGACCTGGTCGTGCAGCTTGCCGCGCTCGCCGGGGTCGAGCGGGTTGCCCGAGCAGTTGAGCGCGCAGATCTCCGCGCCGTGGGCCTTCACCTTGGCCTTGAACTCGCGCCGCGCCTTGTCGCTCTCCAGCAGCTTCGGCAGGTCGACGTGCGGTGCGGTCGACCAGTTGCCGCAGCAGAACTCCAGCATGTCGATGCCGAGGCGCTCGGTCAGCGCCAGCACCTGGTCCAGCTTCATGTCCGCCAGGCTGTCCGTGTTCATGCCGATCTTCATGGCTCGTCGTCCTTCGCGTTTCGGGAAAGGTCAGGGAATCTTCGAGACATCGCCGGTGAAATCGGGCGAGATGAAATTGCCGCCGTGGCACAAATTGTCGGCCGGATTGTCGAACACCTGGTGTTCGATCTCCTTGGCGTAGATTTCGGCGTCGTCCCGGGGATCGTAGCCGAGGCGGTAGGCGTTGGAATTGTCCCACAGCATGCGCGTGTTGCGCGACACGCCGTAGACGATCTCGTAGGTGTACGCGGCTTCCAGCCCCACGCGCACCAGGCGCACGAAATCCGGGTAGCTGTGCCAGGTCCACAGCATCCGCGCGTTGATCGGCTTCGGAAAGCACGAGCCGATGCGCATGCAGAAGCCCGCGATGCCGTGCTTGTAGGCGTAGTAGAACGACACATCCTCGCCGAACGCCTTGGACAGGCCGTAGCGGCTGTCGGGCCGCGCGTTGGCGGTGTGGTCGATGGTCCGGGTGCGGCGGTAGAAGCCGACGGCGTGGTTCGAGGTGGCGAACAGGATTTTCTTCACCCCCGCCTTGCGCGCGCCCTCGTACAGGTTCACCAGGCCCACGATGTTCGACTGCATGATCCGCGGCCACGGCGCCTCGACCGACTGGCCGCCGAGATGCACGATGGCGTCGACGCCCCGGCACATCGCGTCGACCTGGCCCGCGTCGCTGAGCTCGCAGCGCACCACCTCCTCGCCCTTGCGCGCGGGCTCCATCTCGGCCGCGTCGGACAGGCGCAAGATCGGGTAGGCCCCGGCCAGCTTTTGGCGCAGCACCGTGCCGAGCGCGCCGGCCGCGCCGGTGATCAGAACGCGATTCATGGGTTCACGGACTCCCTGAAAATCGGCCGGGAAGATAGACGGAAGGCCGGCGAACAACAAGAACAACGAGGCTCAAATCGCCGTGCGGCCCGCCCTTGAACCGGGCGGCGATCCCCCGGACAATGGCGGCCTCGGACCCGGGCGCAGACAAGCCCGGGCCGCATTGGGAGGAGACCATCCATGCGCCGCCGCCTGTCCGCGGCTTTCGCCGCCGCTGTCGCGCTCGCCCTGCCGCCCCTCGCCCCGGCCCAGGCGCAGTACCCCGACCGCCCCATCACGATGATCGTGCCGTTCCCGCCCGGCGGCGTGGCCGACCTGACCGGCCGCCCGGTCGCGGCGGCGATGGAGAAGGTGCTGAAGCAGCCGATCGTGGTGCAGAACCGCGCCGGCGCGGGCGGCGCCGTGGGCATGGCCGCGGCCGCGAATGCCAAGCCCGACGGCTACACCATCCTGACCGCGCTCTCCAGCATCTCGATCATCCCGGAAGCGGACAAGCTGTTCGACCGCAAGCCCGCCTATACCATCGACCAGCTCGTGCCGATCGCGCTGTTGAGCGCCGATCCCACGGTGCTGGTGGTGCCCGCCGACAGCCCGTGGAAATCGGTCAAGGATTTCGTCGACGACGCCAAGAAGCGCCCGGACCAGATCGCCTACTCGTCCTCGGGCGTGTACGGCACGCTGCACATGGCGATGGCGATGTTCGCGGCTGCGGCCGACATCAAGCTCAGGCACGTGCCGTTCTCGGGCGGCGGGCCCGCGCTGACCGCGATCCTGGGCGGCAACGTGCAGGCGCTCGCCTCGGGCCCCGGGCCGGTCGCGGCGCAGATCGCGGCCGGGAAGCTCCGGGCGCTGGCGACCTGGGGCGCCAAGCGCCTGCCCACGATGCCGAACGTGCCGACGTTCCTCGAACTCGGCTTCCCGGAAGTCGAGTTCTACATCTGGGCCGGACTGTTCGCCCCCAGGGGTACGCCCGAGGACGCGATGAAGGCGCTGCGCGCCGCGGCCAAGGCCGCCGCGGCCGACCCTGATTTCGTGGCGACCATGACCAAGCTCGAATCGGGCGTGCTGTACCTGGACGCGCCCGAGTTCCAGAAGTTCTGGGACGCCGACGCGGCGCGTCTCGCGAAGGCGCTGAAGAAGATCGGCCGTGTCCAGTGAGGGCGGCGGCGATTCGGCCGCCGCGGCCAAGCCCGGGTTCTGGACCGGCGAGCGGGTCGCGGGCCTCGCGCTGATCGCCGCGGGCGCAGCGGCGGCGGCCGAAACGCGCGGCCTGCCGTTCGGGACGCTCGGCCGTCCCGGACCCGGCTACACGCCGCTCGTCTATGGATCGATCCTGCTGGTCCTGGGCGCCGTCATCGGGCTCGGCCGCGGCGGTGTGGCGCTGGGCGCACTGCGCTGGGGCGAGATCAAGCATGCGGCGATGATCCTGGCGGCGGTCGCCTTCGCGGCGGCGGCGATCGACCGGCTCGGCTACCGGCTCACCATGCTGGCGTTGGCCGCGTTCCTGATCGGCGCGGTCGAGCGCCGCCCGGCGTTGCCCACGGCGCTGGTCGCGCTCGGGCTTTCCTTCGGCACGCATTTCGTGTTCTGGACGCTCTTGCGCGTGCCCCTGCCGGCCGGCCCGTTCGGCCTGTGATGCGATGCCCGAGACGCTCGACAGCCTCGCCCTCGGGTTCTCGGTCGCGCTGCAGCCCAACGTCCTGTTCTACGCGGTGCTCGGCTGCGTGGTCGGGACCATGGTCGGCGTCCTGCCGGGCCTGGGCCCGTTGGCCGGGATCAGCCTGCTGCTGCCGCTGAGCTTCGGCCTCACGCCCACGACCGCGATCGTGCTGCTGAGCGGCATCTATTACGGCGCGATGTACGGCGGCTCGACCACGTCGATCCTGATGCGCATCCCGGGCGAGGCCGCGTCGGTGATCACCTGCGTGGACGGCCACGCGATGACCCTGAAGGGCCGCGGCGGCGCGGCCCTCGCGATCGCGGCGCTGGCATCGTTCGTCGCCGGTACCCTCAGCGTGATCGCGTTGATGCTCCTGGCGCCGCCGCTGGCCTCGGTCGCGCTCCGCTTCGGACCGCCGGAGTACGCGGCGCTGATGCTGCTGGGGCTGGTCGTGCTCAGCTACATGTCGAGCGGCCGGGCGTCCAAGACCCTGGCGATGGCGGCCCTCGGGCTCTTGCTCGGCACGGTCGGCATCGACGTGATGAGCGGCTTCCACCGCTTCACCTACGGCGTCACCGACCTGGCGGACGGGCTGGGCGTGGTGCCGGTCGCCGTCGGCCTGTTCGGCCTGTCGGAAATCCTGCTGGTCGCGGGCGGCGGGGCGCCGCCGCAGGTCTACAAGCCGCGCTTCGGCGAACTCGTCCCTTCGCGCGAGGAGTTGCGGCGCTCGGTCGGCCCCTGCCTGCGCGGATCGGTCCTGGGATTCCTGATCGGCATCGTGCCCGGTTCGGCGCACATCATCTCGTCGTTCGTGTCCTACGGCGTGGAGAAGCGGCTTTCCAGGCACCCCGAGCAGTTCGGCCGGGGCGCGGTCGAGGGCGTGGCGGGCCCCGAATCCGCGAACAACGCCGCAGCGTCCGGCGCCTTCGTGCCGATGCTGGCGCTGGGATTGCCCTCGGGGCCGGTGCCGGCCGTGCTGCTGGCCGCGATCATGGTTCACGGCGTGGCGCCGGGGCCGCTGTTGATGGACCAGCATCCGCAGCTTGTCTGGGGCTTCATCGCCAGCATGTACATCGGCAACATCGTGCTGCTGATCCTGAACCTGCCGCTGGTCGGCCTGTTCGTGAACGTACTCCGGATTCCCTACGGCTACCTCTACCCGTCGATCGTGGTGTTCTGCGTCCTGGGCGTTTACGCGGTGAACGGCAGCGCGGTGGACGTGTGGATCATGCTGGCGATGGGCGCGGCCGGCTACGGCCTGCGCAAACTGGGCTTCGACATGGCGCCGGTGGTGCTGGGGCTGATCCTGTCGCCGATGCTGGAGATGAGCCTGGGGCAGTCGCTCGCCATGTCGGGCGGCAGTTATGCGATATTCTTCCAGCGGCCGATCGCGCTCGCGATGCTGGGCGGGCTCGCGGCACTGCTGGCGCTGAACCTCGCCCGCGCCTTCGCGCCCGCGCGCCGGGGCTGGCGCGAGCGGGCCGGGCTGGGGCCGACGCAGGGATGACCGCGGAATGATCGCACGGCTGTTCAAGCGCCATGCCGACCGGCGCCCCTTGCACATCCAGGTGCGGGTGGCGCAGCTGCGCCAGCTGTTCAATTCGCTGGACCCCGCGCCGTTCCACGAGAAGGACCTCGATTCCGACGCCGAGGAGTACATCGTGGGCTGGGCGCGCGAGCACGGCCCCGACCGGCCGATCCGCATCGTGATCCACCTGCCGGAGGAAGAAGCCGCCACGGCCGACATCCAGCAGGTCGAAGCCTCGATTCGCCACTACTTCAACTACCGCGAGGACATGGCGCGGCGCGACCTGCGACTGTTCCTCAGCGCCGGGCGCTGGCGCCTAGCGACCGGCCTGATCGTGCTGTTCCTGTGCCTGAGCTTGCGCGAGCTGATCCTGGGCCTGTCGCCCGGCGCCGTCGCGCGGGTGCTGGCCGAGGGGATGCTGATCGGCGGCTGGGTGGCGATGTGGCAGCCGATCCAGGCCTTCATCCACGACTGGCGGCCCCTGCACCAGACCCAGCGTGTGATGCGCCGCCTGTCCGAAGCGCGGGTCGAGATCAAGCCCGAGCCGCGCCGGCCGGCATAGGTTGACGCAGCGGTCGACGCGGATGCGCCGATGGTTCGTTGACAGTCTAAACCTCGCCCGGCATGGTCGCGGGAAAGCCTGGAGCCACGGGCATCAGGGCCGGCGGTTGAGCCGCGGCCCCGGCAATCTGGCGAGGAGGCTGCGCTTGCCGGCCAAGAAGGCGTTCGCGCGCGGATGACCGTGCGCTTCCCGGACCCGTCGCATTGCGCGCTCGCCTTTGTCGGCGGGCTATTCGCGCTCGCCTGGCTGGCCGCGCCCGACGGCGTGCCGCCGCCGGCCCCGCCCCTGCCGGTGCCCCCCGAGGAAACCGCGCGGCTCGACGACGGCGAGCCCGACGATCCCCTGGCCGTCGCCGCCCTCCCCGAATCACCGGCGCCGCGCGGCGCCGCGGACCCGGCAGCCGCCATCGAAGCTCTGGCCGAGGCCGAGCGCCTGCCGGCGCCCGACGCCGCCCTTGCCGTCGCGCCGCTGCCTCCTGGCAGCCAGGCGACCCGCGTCGCGGTCACGGCCCAGCGCGGCGACACGCTGGGGCGTCTGCTGCTCGACGCCGGCGTCGGCCGCAACGAAGCCCAGGCCGTGCTCGACAGCCTCGCCGGGGTCTTCAACCCGCGCGACCTGAAGCCGGGCCACGAAATCCTCCTGAGCTTCGTACCCGGGTCGGCTGCCGGCGCTCCCGGCGGCCCGCTGGGCAGGCTCGACGGCGTGCTGCTGGCTGCGACCGTGGACCGCGAGGTGGCGGTGCGCGCGCTGCCGGACGGCGGCTTCGCGGCCGAGGCGATCACCAAGAAGGTCAACCGGCTCTTGACCCGCACCGACGGCACGATCGCCAGCGGGAGCCTGATGGTCGCGGGCACCCAGGCCGGCGTGCCGGCGGGCGTGATGGTCGAGCTGATCCGCGTTCTCAGCTTCGACGTGGATTTCCAGCGCGACATCCAGCCGGGCGACCGCTTCGACCTTCTTTACGACCGTTTCCAGCTTGCCGATGGGCGCCTGGTGCGCGGCGGCGAGGTGCAGTACGCGGCGCTGACGCTCGGCGGCAGGAAGCTCCGCCTCTACCGCTATCAGGACACGCGCGGGTTCACGGACTATTACAACGACCTCGGCCAGAGCGTGCGCAAGGCGCTGCTCAAGACCCCGATCGACGGCGCCCGCCTGTCCTCGCGCTTCGGCATGCGCGAGCATCCGATCCTCGGCTACACCACGATGCATCGCGGCGTGGACTTCGCCGCGCCCGCCGGTACGCCGATCTACGCCGCCGGCGACGGCGCGATCGCGGAGATCGGCGACAACGGCGGCTATGGGCGCTACGTGCGCGTGAAGCACGGCAATTCCTACGCCACGGCCTACGCACACCTGAGCGCGTTCGCCAGGGGCCTGAGGCCGGGCAGCCGCGTGCGCCAGGGCCAGGTGATCGGCTTTGTCGGCAGTACCGGACGTTCGACCGGCCCGCACCTGCACTACGAGGTGCTGCGCGACGGCGCCCAGATCAACCCGGTGTCGGTCAAGTTCCCGAGCGGCGAGAAGCTGGCGGGGGCGGAACTCGCCCGCTTCCGCGCGGTCAAGGCGGCGGTCGACCGCATCCTCGCGGGCGCACCGGAGCAGCAGGCGAGCACCGAAGCGCCGCAACGCGGGGTCGCGGGCGCGGCGCGATAGGGCGCGGTCACTCGTATCCCTTCGGCGGCACGAAGGCCTGGAATTCCCTCTCCAGCAGGCGCGCGAAGGCGATGGTCGTGCGGTCGGAGTATTGCGGGCCGACGATCTGCACCCCCACGGGCAGGCCCTGCGGCGTGAAGCCCGCGGGCGCCACCGTGGCCGGCAGGAAGAACAGTCCCGGGTACCCGGCCCAGAACAGCTGGTCCGTGGCGGGAACGCGCTTGCCGTTGACCGCGATGGTGCGCTGCCAGCGCTCGCCTTCGTGGTCGTGCGGACAGGCGGCGGACGATGCGGTCGGGCAGATCATCAGGTCCCATTCCTTGAAGAACTCGGCCCATTTCAGGCGCATCTGGTGGCGCGCGTTGTTGAGCTTCAGCCACTCCCGGTGCGGCAGCAGGTTGCCGCGCGTCATGCGCGCGAAATAGCTTTCGTCGTCCGGGCGCAATTTGGCCGCGGCTTCCTGGGTCTTCTGCACGGCCTCGGGCGTCAGCCGCGCGGAAGTCGCGGCGCGCAGCAGCAGGATGAACGCGCGCTGGGCCTCGGTCGCGTCGAACGCGGGCCGTGCTCGGTCGCTCACCTTCGCCTTTTTGCGTGCAAGGAAGCCGGCCACGGCCTGGATGCGGTCCTGCACCGCGCGGTCGACCTCGGCGTTCGGGTCGTCGAGCATGACCGCGACCTTGAACTCGCGCAGCGATTTCCGGCGCGGCGCCGGCAGCGCGAGCTTCCAGCCCGCGCCGTCGATGTCGTCGGGTCCGGCCATCACCGACAGCGCGATGTCGAGGTCTTCGGCCGAGCGCGCCAGCGGGCCGATCGCCGAAATGTCGCTTTGCGCCACCACGCCGGGCATGGCGTGGCCGCGCGGCGAGCAGATGCCCCAGCTCGGCTTGTGGCCGAAGACACCGCAGTAGTGTGCGGGATTGCGGATCGACGAGCCGATGTCGCTGCCCGCTTCGATCCCGGTGAGCCCCGCGGCCAGCGCCGCCGCCGAGCCGCCCGACGAGCCGCCGGGCGACAGCCGCGTGTCCCACGGGTTGTTGGTGGTGCCGTAGATCGCGTTGTAGCTCTGCCAGTCCGCGAGGTAGATCGGCACGTTGGTCTTGCCGAACAGCACCGCGCCGGCATTCAGGAAGCGGTCGACCGCCAGGGCATTGCGCGGCGGGAAGTTGTTCTTGAGCTCCGGCACGCCCCAGGTCGTGGGCATGCCCACGGCGTCGAACGATTCCTTGATGGTCATTGGCACGCCGTGGAGCGGCCCGAGCTTCGCGCGCTTCTTCACCGCCGCGTCGGCGGCGCGGGCGCGCTTTTCGGCCGCCGGGATGTCGGACGCGATGATTGCGTTGAGGCGCGGGTTGTACTTGGCGACGCGCTTCAGGTAGAGGTCGAGCAATTCCTTGCAGCCGATCTTGCGCGCCTTGACGGCGGCGGCGAGCTGCTTGGCGGAGCGGAACGGCAGGTCGAGCATTCGGCATGTCCCCCATGCGCACGAGAGGTCGCAGTATAGCGGCCCGCCGTGTTAAGAGTCGCCACGCCCGGGGGAGGAAAACGCATGTCCGATCTGTTCTCGCTGCAAGACCGCGTAGTGCTGGTGACGGGTGCAAGCCGCGGCCTGGGCCTGGCGATGGCCGGGGCGATGGCCGAGGCCGGCGCCCTGGTCGTGCTGAACGGCCGCGATCCCAAGACCCTGGACCAGGCGGCGGCGGGCCTACGGGCCAGAGGCCTCAGGGCCGAGGCGGCGCCGTTCGACGTGAGCGACTTCAAGGCCGCGACCAAGGCCGTCGCCGGCATCGCCGCCCGGCACGGACGCCTGGACGCCGCGGTCCTGAACGCGGGCATCCAGCACCGCAAGCCGCTGCTGGAATGGGAGGACGCGGATTTCCAGCGCGTGATCGACACCAATCTGACGGCGTGCTTCGTGCTGGCGCGCGAGGCGGCGCGCGCGATGCTGCCGCGCGGCCAGGGGCGGATCATCTTCACGGGCTCGGTGATGGGCATCGTCGCCCGGCCCACGGTCCACGCCTACGCCGCGGCCAAGGCGGGGCTGGGCGGCATGGCCAAGACGCTCGCGGTCGAGCTCGGCCCCAAGGGCGTCACGGTCAACGTCATCTGCCCGGGCTTCTTCGAGACCGAGATGAACGCGCCGCTGATCCAGAACGCGGAGTTCAACAACTGGGTCAAGGCGCGCTGCCCGATGGGCCGCTGGGCGAAGCCCGAGGAGCTGGGCGGCGCGGCCGTGTTCCTGGCGAGCAAGGCCGGCAGCTACGTCAACGGCCACATGCTGGTGGTGGACGGCGGACTGGTCGTCATGATGTGATGCCGCGCGCCGCCAGCTCGTCGCGGATTTCCGTCAGGATGCGGCACAGCGCGGCGGCGGGCAGGAAGGTGCCCGGCCGCGCGGGCTCGCGCGTGACGTGGACGATGGGCCGGGGATGCGTGGCGGCGAAGGCGCGCGCCAGATCGGGATGCGCCGCGAGCTTGGCACGGATGGCGCGGGCGACGAGCGCGTGATGCTCCGAGCCGCCCAGCGGAAAGCGGCGACCGCCATATTCGGTTTCCTTCAGGGCGCTCGTCTTGCCGAACGCATAGGCCTCGGGACCCGGCAATCGCGCGGCTTCGGCCCGGCTGGCCTCGTCCAGGAATTTCAGCGCGACGTAGAAGCTTTCGACCGAGGCGTAGCGCCGCCCGTCCAGCGTAAACGGCGCGGCGGCGAAATTCGACATGCGCCGGCCGATTTCCTCGTCGCCGGCGCTGGAGACGTTGATCGGCTTCGGATCGGCGCCGGTCACGCAGCGTTGCGGCGCAGATCGTCCTCGACGAAGCCCCGGACGATCTGGTCGAAGCTGTCGTCGGCCTTGAAGCCGAGGGCGCGCGCCCGCGCCGCGTCGAAGCGCATCGGCCAGCCCGCGACGATGCGGCGGATCGCGGGGTCGGGCACGAACTTCACGCGGTCGACCGCCTTCTGCCCGCCCGCGCGCTTCAAGCCCGCCAGCATCTCCGCGACCGTGGCGGTGAGGCCGGGCAGGAACAGCGCGCGGTTGAAGCCGAACTTCTCCTTCGGCAGCTCGTGCGCGTGCAGGAACGCCTCGACCACGCGGCGCGGCGACAGCAGGTACATCTCGGTCGCGGGATCGACCGGGCATTCCACGTCCTGGCCCTGGAGCGGCTCGCGGATGATGGAACTGGCCCAGGTCGAGGCCGCCTTGTTGGGCTTGCCCGGCCGGACCACGATCGTGGGCAGGCGCAGCGCGCGGCCGTCGATGAAGCCCTTGCGGCTCATGTCGTTGAGCAGGTACTCGCCGATCGCCTTTTGCGCGCCGTAGCTGGTCTGCGGCGTCACCGGCGTGTCGTCCTTGATGATCTTCGGCATGTCGCCGCCATAGACCGCGACGGAACTGGTGAACACCACGCGCGGCGGCGCCTTCAGGCGCCGGCAGGCCTCGAGCACGTGGCGCGTGCCGTCGAGATTGACGCGCATGCCGAGATCGAAATCGGCCTCGGCGCCGGCGCTGACCACCGCGGCGAAATGGAACACGCTGGAAACCCCGCCCGCGATCAGCCCGCGCACCAGCGCGCCGTCGCCGATGTCGCCGACGACGCAGGAGACGCGCCTGTCCTGGGCGATGTCGGGTGCGGGCGCGGCGACGTCGAACAGCGTCAGCTTCTTGACCTCGCTGCGGGCGCCGTCGGGGCCGCTCAACGCCGCGCCCGTCAGCAGCTTGCGCGCCAGCTTCTGTCCCAGAAACCCGGCCGCGCCGGTGATCACCGCGTGCATGCGTTCCATCCCCGGGCCGACCGCGCCTGCCGGCGCAGCCGCCCGATTATTCCTTGATCGCGCCGGTCATCGCCGAGACGTAGTGCTCGACGAAGAAAGCATAGAGGACCACCAGCGGCATGGAGCCCACCAGCGCGCCGGCCATGAGCGAGCCCCAGCGGTAGATGTCGCCGTCCGTGAATTCGTTGACGATCGCCACCGGCACGGTCTTGTTGTGGGTCGAGGAGATGAAGGTGAGCGCGTAGATGAACTCGTTCCAGCACAGCGTGAAGCAGAAGATGAAGGCCGAGATCAGCCCCGGCACCGCCAGCGGCAGCACGATCTTGGTCAGGATCTGCCAGCGGCTGGCGCCGTCGATCAGCGCGCATTCCTCGAGCTCGTAGGGAATGGTCTTGAAGTAACCCATCAACAGCCACGTCGAGAACGGGATCAGGATCGTGGGATAGGTGAGGATCAGGGCGAAGGGCGTGTCGAACAGCCCGTACTGGTACACCACGGTCGAGAGCGGAATGAACAGGATCGACGGCGGAATCAGATAGGCGAGAAAGATCGCCGCTCCCACCCACTGCGCGCCCGCGAAGCGCAGCCGCACCATCGCATAGGCCGCGAGCACGCTGGCGACGATCGACAGCACGGTCGCGGCGATCGCCACGAACATCGTGTTCCACAGCCAGTTCAGGTACTTGGTTTCGAACAGCAGCTTGGCGATGTGCTTCAGCGTCGGCGTGGGCGTCCAGAACGGGTTGATGCGGTCGAGGTCGAGCAACTGCTCGTCCGGCTTGATCGAGGTCAGCGCCATCCAATAGAACGGGAACAGCAGCACCAAGAGGATGATCGACAGCGGCAGGTAGAGCGTCACCAGGCGGTGCGGCACGGTCTCGAGATAGGCCATGCCCTCGCCCGCGTCGTCGCCGCGCCGGCGGAACAGCCACGACTTCGCGCCGGCGGGGGCGTCAGTCATCGCGCCCTCCCTGCTGCCACTTGCGGCGCTGCAGGCCGAACCACGAGATCAGGATCGCGGCCAAAAGGAACGGGATCATGGCCGTGGCGATCGCCGCACCCTCGCCCAGATAGCTGCCCAGGATCGCACGCTGGTACGACAGCGTGGCCATCAGGTGCGTGGCGTTGACCGGCCCGCCGCGCGTCAGCACCCAGATGAGCTGGAAATCCGTGAAGGTGAACAGCACCGAGAAGGTCATCACCACGGCGATGATGGGGGTGAGCAGCGGATAGGTGATGTGGCGGAACATCTGCCACGCCCGCGCGCCGTCGATGGTCGCGGCCTCGTACAGCGACGGCGAAATGGTCTGCAGGCCCGCCAGCAGCGTGATCGCGATGAACGGCACGCCGCGCCAGATGTTGGCGAAGATCGTGGACCAGCGCGCGTTCCACACGTCGCCCAGGAAGTTGATGTTGGCGGTGATCAGGCCCAGCTGCCGCAGCGTCCACGAGACGATCGAGAACTGCGTGTCGTACAGCCACCAGAACGCGATCGCCGACAGCACCGTGGGCACGATGAACGGGATCAGGACCACGGCGCGGATGATCGCCTTGAACGGCATGTGGCGGTTGAGCAGCAGCGCGAGGTACAGCCCGACCGCGAACTTGATGACGCTGGCGACGCCGGTATAGAGCAGCGTGTTGAACACCGACGTCCAGAACACGCTGTCTTCCCACAGCCATTCGTAGTTCTCGAGGCCGACGAACTCGCCCGCCTGGCCGATGCGCGCATCGGTGAAGGAAAGCCAGACGCCGAGCAGCAGCGGATAGGCGAGAAACAGGATCAAAAACGCTGCCGCCGGCAGCATGTACCAGGCCCCAAGCCAGTTGCGGTCGGTCTTGAGCCGGTCCCAGGCCGTGACCGCGCGAAGCGGCCCCTTGGCGGCCTGCGTTGCGACGGCGACATGCGCCATGGCTTGCTACCGGAGAGAAGAAAGGCGGGCGGCAGCCGAAGCCGCCGCCCGCCCGCTTTGCCCGTTACGCCCGGCCGCGGTAGAGCCGCTGCGCCTGGCGTTCGGCGATCTTGATCGAGCCCTTTACCGACTCGCGGCCCGACACGTAGCTAGCGAACATGTCGAGCACGATGAAGTCGGCCAGCGCCGCCGCGGCCCTTTCGCCCACCGAGCCCAGATGCCCCGCGGTCAATGTGCGCTTGGCGACGTCGCGGCACACCGTCAGCTTCTTGTCCGAGGTCCACACCGGGTTCTTGTCGTAGGCGTTGAGCGGATGGGTGATGTAGGCCACCGAGTCGATCAGCCACTTGTCGTAGTTCTCGGCCTCCATCAGGAACGCCATGAACGCCTTACTGGCGTTCGGGTACTTGGTGTACTTCATGGCCAGCAGCGGGTAGGCGACGTGGAACTCGGTCGGCTTGCCCACGGGCCCTACCGGCCACAGCGCGTGGTCCATGTCGTCGACGATGTTCTGCATCTTCTGCGCTTTGGCTGCGGCGTAGATCGACACGCCGTTGTTGGTCCAGTGGATTTCGCCGGCCAGGAACGCCTTGTTGTTGAACGCGTCATTCCACGATGCGGTGCCGGGGACGAAATTGTCGTAGAGCTGCTTGGCGTATTCCAGCGCCTTCGCGGTCTCGGGCGAGTCGATGATCACCTTGTCCTTGGCGTCGACCAGGTTGCCGCCGAACGCCCACAGGCACCAGTGCACCCAGGCGTTGCCGTCGCCCGAGGCGTGGCCCAGCGCCATCCCGCCGGGCGTGTTGTTCTTCTTGGTGGCCTTGCAGTACTCCAGGAACTCGTCGGTGGTCTTCGGGAACGCCTTGAATCCCGCCTTCTCCATCGCGGAGATACGGTAGTTCATCACGTTGCCGTTGTAGCCCACCGGAATCGCGATCCACTTGCCGCCGCTGCGGCCATAGACCTGGGCCGAAGGCACCCAGCCGCCGTATTTCTTTCCCAGGTAGTTCGCGACGTCGGTGACATCGATGAGCTTCGCCGGGAACAGATGCGGCAGCGAATAGAGGCCCCAGAACAGATCCGGGCCCGAGCCGATGTTGGCCGCGACCGAGGCTTTGGGCTGCACGTCGTCGAGCGATTCGTTGACCACCGTCACCTTCACGCCCGTGGCCTTGGTGAAATTCGCGACCAGGGCCATGAACGAGTCTTCCTCGGACTGCACGAAACGCTTCCAGCGCAGCAACGTCAGTTCGGCGCCGGGCTCCGGCTTCCAGGACGTGGCCGCCTGCTGCGCCAGCGCCTGCGCCCATTCGCCGGCCCCGGAGCCGGCAAGCAAGCCGGTCGCGGCGGCGGCGGTGGCGCTTTGCAAGAGACTACGGCGAGTGAATTTGTTCATGACGGACTTCCTCCCTAGGGAACGTTTTCGAAACCGATCGGCCGAGCGTCATGCCCGCAGGTTGTTGCCCGATTGCGCGTCGAACAGGTGGATGCTGGCGAGCAGGGGCTCGAGCGCGATGGTCTGCCCCGGCTTGAAGCTGTGGCGTTCGGCGAACGCGCCGCAGATCGACTGCTTGCCGACGCGCGCGAACACCAGGGTGTCGGCGCCCGTGGGCTCGACCACGTCGACCACGGCCTCGACCCCGGCGCCATTGGCGACCCGAAGGTGGTCGGGCCGGAGACCGTAGATCACGCGCTGGCCGTCCGCGCCCGGCGCGTTGGCGGGCAGCGGCAAGGCCACGCCGTCGTCGGTCTCGACGCGCCTTTGGGCGCCGGCGGCGCGCATCGTGCCGTTGATCAGGTTCATCGCCGGCGAGCCGATGAACCCCGCGACGAACAGGTTGCGCGGGTTGTCGTACACCTCGAGCGGCGCGCCGGTCTGCTCGATGCGGCCGTCGCGCATCACCACGATCTTGTCGGCCATGGTCATAGCCTCGATCTGATCGTGCGTGACGTAGATGGAGGTCGAGCGCAGACGCTGGTGCAGCGCCTTGATCTCGGTGCGCATCTGCACGCGCAGCTTGGCGTCGAGGTTGCTGAGCGGCTCGTCGAACAGGAACACCTGCGGGTCGCGCACGATGGCGCGGCCCATCGCCACGCGCTGGCGCTGCCCGCCCGAAAGCTGGCGCGGATAGCGGTCGAGGTACTCGCCCAGGTTCAAGATCTCGGCGGCGCGCCTGACCTTGTCCTGGATGGTCTTGGACTCGACCTTGGCCAGCTTCAGGCTGAAGGCCATGTTGTCGAACACCTTCATGTGCGGATAGAGCGCGTAGTTTTGGAACACCATCGCGATGTCGCGGTCCTTGGGCGGCACGTTGTTGACCACGCGCCCGCCGATCGCGATCTCGCCGCCGGAAATCTCTTCCAACCCCGCGACCATGCGCAGCAGCGTGGATTTGCCGCAGCCGCTCGGGCCCAGCAGCACGACGAACGACCCGTCGTCGATGACGATGTCGATGCCGTGAATCACCTCGATGCTGCCGAAGCGTTTCACGACGTTGCGGACTTCCACGGACGCCATGCTGCTCTTGCGATTCCCCACACCCGGCGCCGGCCGGGATCCGGCGCCGTCTCCCTATCACGGGGGCGCTCCCGTTGACCCGGAATGCGCCCCGGCCAGCCGGCTTGCCCGCCCGGCCGAAGTCATACTAGCGCGCCGGATTTGTCTCGCAAAATGGATTCAAGCCGTTGAGTAGGTCTTTGTTCCCGGCGAGCGCCCGGCACCCCGTCAGGAACGCCGCCAGCGGATCGAGCCGCCGCACCGCGACGCCAAAGCGGCCCAGGGCGGTGGCGTAGCGCTGCGCCGTCAGCGTATAGCGCGGGTCCGCCGGTCCGACCAGGGCGGCCGGCCCGCCCAGCCTGCCCAATTTCAAGCCGGCGGCGGCGTCCGCCCCGATCAGCACCCCCGCCAGCATTGCGCCCAGGGCGCCGCCGCGCCGCGCGCCGGATGCGGCCTGGTCCAGAACCTGGCGGATGCGCGGCTCGGGGTCGCCCCCGTCCTCGCACAACGACAGTCCGCGCTCGAACGCCACGTCGTCGTCCTCGTCCTCGCCGCCGGCCTCGCGGACCGCCCTGTCCGCCAGCAGCCGTTCCAGCCTGGCGCCGGTCGCGGTCCGGCGCAGGCGGCCGATGCTTCCCGCCGCGGCATGCGCCCACAGCACGTCGCGGCCGACCAGGCACACGTGCTGCCCGCGCGCCGTCGGGCGCCCGGCCTGCATCAGCGCCAAAGCCCCGGCGAGCCGCGCGGTTCCTTCGACGGTTTCGCCGTCCAGCGCGAGGGCGGGCAGCAAGGCGCACGGGATTTCGTCGCGCCGGCGATGGATCGTCGCGGCGGCGAGATCGGCGACGCCCGAGGGGCGGTCCAGCTGCTTCGCATCGGCCGAGCCGTCGACGACGACATGGGACGGCGCCGGCGACTGCCGCGCCAGCGCCTGCGCCAGGTCGGGCGCCTCGATCGCCGGCCCCGCCACGCCGGGTTCGCCCACCGCCCAGGCGCGCACGCCCGCGCCGCCCGCGGCGTCGACCGCCAGCCACATCGCCGGCGCCGCCGGCTAGTGGTTCTCGCGCGGCACGAACCGCCCGCTCTTGCCCACGAGGAAGTCGAGATCGGCGCCCTTGTTCGCCTGTAGCACGTGGTCGGTGTAGAGCTTGGCGTAGCCGCGGCCGAGGTATTCCTTGGGCGGCTTCCACGCGGCCCGGCGCTTCTTGAGTTCCACCTCCGGCACGTCGAGATGCAACCGGCGCCTGGCGACATCGAGCTCGATCATGTCGCCGTCCTTTACCAGCGCCAGGTTGCCGCCGACGGCGGCCTCGGGCGCCACGTGCAGCACCACCGTGCCGTAGGCGGTGCCCGACATGCGCGCGTCGGAGATGCGCACCATGTCGGTGACGCCCTTCTTCAGGATCTTCGGCGGCAGCGGCATGTTGCCGACCTCCGCCATGCCCGGATAGCCCTTGGGACCGCAGTTCTTCAGCACCATCACGCAGGTTTCGTCGATGTCGAGCTTGGGATCGTCGGTGCGCCGGCGGCAGTGCTCGATGTCCTCGAACACCACGGCGCGGCCGCGGTGCTTCAGCAGCTTGGGCGTGGCGGCCGAGGGCTTGATCACCGCGCCGTCCGGGCACAGGTTGCCGCGCAGCACGGCGATGCCGGCGTTCTTCTTGAACGGCGACTTCATCGGAAAGATCACGTCGCGGTTCCAGCACTCCGCGTCCTTGATTTCCTCGCCGATCGTGCGGCCGCTGACAGTCGGCACGTCGCGGTGGATGAGATCGCCCATCTCCTTCATCACCATGGGCAGGCCGCCGGCGTAATAGAAGTCCTCCATCAGGTACTTGCCCGAGGGCATCAGGTTGACGATGCACGAAACGTCGCTGGCGAGCTTGTCGAAGTCGTCGAGTTCGAGCTTCACGCCGACACGTCCGGCGATTGCCAGCAGGTGGATCACCGCGTTGGTCGAGCCGCCGATCGCGGCGTTGACGCGGATCGCGTTCTCGAACGCCTTGCGCGTGAGGATCTTCGAGATCGTCAGGTCCTCATGCACCATTTCGACGATGCGCCGGCCGGCCATGCGCGCCAGCACGTAGCGGCGCGAATCCACGGCCGGGATCGCGGCGTTGGTCGACAGCGCGATGCCGAGCGATTCGGCCATGCTGGCCATGGTGGAAGCCGTGCCCATGGTCATGCAGTGTCCGGCCGAGCGCGACATGCAGGCCTCGGCGCTCATGAAATCCTTGAGCGTGAGCTCGCCCCCGCGCACCATCTCGCTGAGCTTCCAGGTGTGCGTGCCCGACCCGATGGTCTGGTCGCGCCAGCGGCCGTTCAGCATCGGCCCGCCCGAAACCAGGATCGCCGGCAGGTCAACCGACGCCGTGCCCATGAGCTCTGCCGGCGTGGTCTTGTCGCAGCCCGCCAGCAGCACCACGCCGTCGATCGGGCACGAGCGCAGCGTCTCCTCCACGTCCATGCTCATCAGGTTGCGGAACAGCATGGCGGTCGGGCGCATCAGCACCTCGCCCGTGGAGAAGGTGGGGAACTCCATGGGGAAGCCGCCGGCCTCGTACACGCCGCGCTTCACGTGGTCGGCGAGCTCGCGGAAATGCGCGTTGCACGGCGTGAGCTCGGACCACGAGTTCGCGATGCCGATCACCGGCCTGCCGTCGAACTGGTCGGTCGGAATGCCCATGTTGCGGACCCACGAGCGGTGGCCGAACCCGTCGCGGTCCATCTTGCCGAACCATTCCGTCGATCTCAGCTTGCGGCGCGTTTGTGCCATGGGACGCGGCTCCTCGACATTGAACAGGCGCTGTAGGGACGCGCGGCGATTCTAGCGGAGTGCCGCCGGGGGCATCAACCCGCCGGCCGCCGTGGCGAATGCCGCCTCATCGGTAGAAGATCGTGGGCAGCCACAGCGAGACCGCCGGCACATAGGTGATGATCGCGAGCGTGATGAGCAGCGGGACGAGGAACGGCGCGCAGGCGCGCGTCGCGCGCTCGAACGAGATGTTGGCGATGCGCGCCAGGATGTACAGCACCATGCCCACCGGCGGCGTCAGCAGGCCGATCATCAGGTTCAGGACCATGATCAGGCCGAAATGCACCGGATCGACGCCGATCTTGGTCATCAGGGGCAGCAGCACCGGCACCAGGATGGTGATCGCGGCGATCGTCTCCATGAAGCAGCCGACGATGAGCAGGAAGATGTTCACCAGCAGCAGCACGACCCACGGCGTGCTGGTGACCGACAGCACCGCGTCGGCGATGTTGTCGGTGATCCTGGTCGTGGTGATGATGTAGCCGAAGATCGAGGCGCCGGCGACGATCAGCAGGATGATCGCCGTGGTTTCGACCGTCTCCATGCTGATCTGGATCAGCTTGCGCCAGGTCAGCGTGCGGTACACCGCCATGCCCAGGAAGATCGCGTACGCCGCCGCGGCGATGGCGGCCTCGGTCGGCGTGAAGGCGCCGGTGCTCATGCCGCCGATCAGCAGCACCGGCGTCATCAGCGGCAGATAGGCGCGGAAGCGCGGCACGGCCGCGCAACCCACGAACAGCGCCACCGGCGCCGCGCCGCGCAGCCACAGCGGCAGGTGCTTGAAATCGTCGTCGAACCACAGCGCGTAGGCGACGTAGCCGGTGATCAGCACCGCGGCCAGCTCGGCGAACGCCCAGGAGATCGTCGACCAGGCGAACTCCATGTCGCGGCCGAAGCCACGCGTATGCGCGTAGTACGCCACCATGCCCATCAGCGTCGCCGCCATCAGCAGTCCGGGCACGAAGCCGGCCGCGAACAACTGCCCGATCGAGGCGTTCGCCATCACCCCGTAGATCACCATCGGAAGCGAGGGCGGGATGATCGGGCCGATGGTGGCGGACGCGCCGGTGAGCCCGACCGCGAACCCGACGTCGTAGCCGTGGTCGCGCATCGCCTTGATCTCGATGTTGCCGAGGCCGCCGGCGTCGGCCACGGCCGTGCCCGACATGCCGGCGAAGATCACCGAACCCACCACGTTGACGTGGCCGAGGCCGCCCTTCATCCAGCCCACCAGCGCCAGCGCGAAGTCGTAGATGCGGTGGGTGATGCCGCCGGTGTTCATCAGGCTGCCGGCCAGGATGAAGAACGGGATCGCCAGCAGCGGGAACGAATCGACCCCGCCCACCATGCGGTGCACCACCACCAGCGGCGGCATGTTCTGCGCGCCCAGCACATAGATCAGCGACGCGCCGCCGAGCGCGATCGCCACCGGCACGCCGATCAGCATCAGCCCGAGGAAGGCGGCGAACAGGACGGCGATCATTGGTGGCGCCCCTCGGTCGCGGTGCGGGTCAGCACGCTTTCGCCCGCGCGCCAGTTCGCGGCCGCCACCCGCACCGCCCGCAGGGTCATGACGGCGAAGCCGACGAACGCCCCGCCGTACACGATGCTCATCGGCCATTCGATCACCACCATGCTCTGCGAGTGCATGATCCGGGTGACGAGCCAGGCGAGATACGTGGCGTAGGCGAAGAACGCGATGCGGACGACATCGACCAGCGTGGACAGCGCGAACGCCGCGCGCCGGCCCAGGTACACGTAGAAGAATTCGACGTGGATGTGCGTCATGCGGCGCACGGCGATGCCGCCGCCGACGAACGCGACCATGATCAGCAGGTAGCGCGCGATCTCCTCGGTCCAGGCCAGCGAATCGTTCAGCACGTAGCGCGTGAAGAATTGCATGAACACGACGACCGCCAGGCCCCAGAACAGCGCCAGGGCCACCCAGTCCTCGGCGCCATAGCTCGTGAGCGGCGGCGGCGGCTGATCGTCGAACTCGTTCATTTCCGCGGCGGACGCGGCCGCGCCGGACCGCCCGGCGGCGGTCTTCTTGCTGGCATCGGTCATACGATTTCCCCGCCGCGGCCGCGCGGGACGGGGACCACTTCGGCCCCCGCCCCGTCTCGCCCCTGGCCCAGCGCCTATTTCTTGCCCAGCGCCTGGAAGCGGTCGTACTGCTCCTTGGTCCACCCGGCGCCCGCGGCCGGGTCGGTGTTGACCTTGGCGGCGGCGGCCATGAACGCCGCGCGGTCGGGCGTCGTGACCGTCTTGCCCTGGGCCTTGAACCACTCCGGCAGTTCGCGTTCGACCTTGTCGATCGCGTTCGACGCGCGCGCCGCCGCTTCGCCGAACACCGCGGTGAAGGTGTCGCGCTCCTGTGGTGTCAGCTTGTTCCACAGCGGACCGCCGGCGATGGTCAGCAGGCTGTCGGTGATGTGCGCGGTCAGGTTGATGTGGGTCTGCACTTCGTAGAACTTCTTGGCCTGGATTGTCGGCAGTGGGTTTTCCTGGCCGTCGACCGTCTTGTTCTGCAGCGCCAGATACACTTCGGCGAAGGCGATCGGCGAGGCGTTGGCGCCCACCGCCTTGGCGAACATCAGGTAGAGCGGCGCCTGCGGCACGCGCAGCTTCATGCCGTTCATATCTTCGGGCTTCAGGATCGCCTTGTTGGCGGTGACGTGCCGCGCGCCGTAATAGGTGAAGGCGATGATCTTGTGGCCGGTCGCCTTATCGTAGCCGCCGGCGAGCTCCTTGAACAGGTCGCTGTCGCGGTACGCCTTCCAGTGATTGTAGTCGCGGATCATGCCCGGGGCGCCCGAGATCGCAAGCGGCTTGTAGGTGGCGCCGGCGAACGACGTGCCAGTGTAGATCATGTCGATGGTGCCGAGCGGCAGCGCCTGGTTGATTTGCTGCTCGTTGCCCAGGGCCGAGGCCGGGAACACCTCGATCTGGTACTTGTTGTTGGTGCGCTTGGCGATCTCGCCGGCCGCCCACACCGCCTCGGTGTGGTAGGGCTCGGACGTCTCGTAGACGTGCGCGAATTTCAGCTTGGTCTGCGCCTGGACCGGGCCGGCGGCCAGGGCCAAGCCGGCGGCGGCAAGTGCGGCCAATACCAGTTTCGGATTCATCGTTTTTCCTCCCCTTGGGATTCTGGACGGCCCCGTGGCAGGCCGCCAATGGTTGGTGATATAGCCATCGCTCCGGGAACCACGCAAGCAAGCGGAGCGCTGCCATGGCGAAGATCGCGCGAGTGGAGATCGTGCAGGTGGACCTCGCGCCCAAGGTCAAGCGCACCGATGCGATCCAATCCTTCGTGGCGCAGGAAACGCCCATCCTGCGCGTGACCGACAGCGACGGCGCGACCGGCGCCGGATACTGCTACACGATCGGCACCGGCGGCA
>Ga0233425_10002170_pt1 | contig 39858 bp, 42 predicted proteins | sample Watercolumn_Towu_2_FD_181712 | JGI IMG/M metagenome (GOLD analysis project Ga0233425, IMG submission 181712) | Freshwater microbial communities from Lake Towuti, South Sulawesi, Indonesia - Watercolumn_Towuti2014_140_MG | ecosystem: Environmental > Aquatic > Freshwater > Lake | place...
AGTTGTGTTGTGATCATGGCGTTTAGGTGGACAATCCACAAAATCAACACCCCTTGAGTCTGAACGATATTTGGCATTGATTCCCCCAGCAACACAACTATCACGTAACCTTGGGACAAACTCTAAATTTAAAACAAATTAAGGCCTAAAGCTGAGAGTATGGGGGTCTTGTTTTTGATGTTGTCCAAAGGTTACCCAGTAGGATAATCCGGCCAGAATAGCCAAGTTGATTCGGAGCAGGGCATTCACCTGAACCAGTTTCCCACTTGGGTGTAGGCCTGCTTTTGAAGCAAAGCATAATATTCTTCGCATTAAAGACCATGCTCAGTCCCACCCCTTCGGGGCGGTTCCCAGTTTGGCCCGGCATAGAAGCTCCGGAGTAAAAAATGGACAACATCAAAAATAAGACCCCCATACTCTTTAGGGTATTTAATTGCCGCAGTAATATCCCGGCTTCGAGTAAAAGTTGACAAGAGGTTAATTCATGATAAAATTAATAAGTTGATGGTTTCCTTAATAATCTGTTAAGTAACATGGTCATGCGCTATTATCCGGTCTTTTTAGATTTAAGAAATGTATCCTGTTTAGTCATCGGAGGGGGACAGGTCGGGGAACGAAAGGTTCTGTCCCTGCTGTCCTGCGGGGCCGGGGTCTCCCTCATCAGCCGGGAACTAACCCCCTATCTCCGAGGAGAAGTGGAGGCGGGCCGTATAACCTGGCTGGCCCAGTTCTATGAAACCAGATACTTGGATGGTATGTTTCTGGTTATCGGGGCCACTGACGATGCCGAACTGAATGAGTCCATTGGACGGGAGGCCAGGGAGCGAGGGCTTCTCTGTAACATTGTCGATGATCCGCAGAAGTGCAATTTTATCCTCCCCTCTCTGCTGACCAGAGGAGACCTGACCATCGCCGTTTCCACGGCCGGGAAAAGTCCGGCCATGGCCAAAAAAATCCGGCAGGACCTGGAAAAGAGTTTCCCGGAAAGTTACGGCCTTTATCTGGAATTATTGGGTCAAATACGCACAATGGTCCTCAAAGAGAAAAGGCCTCAAAAGGAAAACCAAAGAATCTTCGAGGCCCTCATCCACTCACCGCTGTTGGCCTGGCTGGAGGCCGGGACCTTGGACCCTATTTACGATCTGCTGGACAGTTTATTCGATCCGCCTCCGCCCCGTTCTCAGTGGGCTTCCATTATAGACCCTTTGTTTTCATCCGGAGAGTGAGGTCTCATGGCTCTTTTTTTATTTAAAGGCGCTTTAAGTCTCTACCTGTTGGGAAGCGCCGGATATATTTTGTTTATTATCTTTCAGCGGAAAAACTTGGCCCGCCTTTCTTATGTTGTGCTCTGGCTGGGATTCGCCGCCCATTCCCTCTCTATCCTATTGTGGTCTTGGCAAAGCGGTTATCTCCCGGTCTCTAATTTAAAAGAGTCCCTGTCCTTTTTTGCCTGGGCGATCATTGGGTCCTATCTGTTCATCCATCTGCGTTTTAATATCCTTGTTCTGGGATCTTTCCTCTCTCCTTTGGCCTCGGTGCTGATGATCAGTTCTTCCTTCCTCCAGGCCCAAAATGATATAGTCAATCCCTTAGTCCGCAATCTCTGGTTAACCATTCATATCGGCACGATTTTTATCGGTAATGGAATATTCGCCGTAGCCTTTTTGGGCGGGATCATGTACCTTATCCAGGAACGGGAGATTAAATCAAAACATTTCGGACCGTTCTACCATCGGCTGCCTTCCTTGGAGGTCCTTGATTCCCTTAATTACAACTGCCTGATCCTGGGATTTCCGCTTTTAACTTTAGGCATACTCAGCGGGGCCGTCTTTGCCCAATACACCTTGGGAACATTTTGGAGATGGGACCCTAAAGAAGTCTGGTCTCTGGTTACCTGGCTTATTTATGCCGTCCTTTTACATGGAAGGTTGACTACCGGCTGGCGAGGCCGGCGTTCGGCCATGATCTCCATTGTTGGGTTTTTGGTTTTAGTCTTTTCCTTTTTAGGAGGAAATATCCTACTGAAAGGATATCACAGTTTTTCGGCCTTTAAGGTCTCGGCTCCCGAGGTTCAGCATCTGGCCCCCGGAAATCTCAGGCAGCCATAGTTACCTGATACCCGATGGAAGCAAAATTGGAAATTATTTTAATCGGTCTCAACCATAAAACCGCGTCGCTGGAAATAAGGGAACGGCTAAATGGTTTTTTGAATCAAGAAGGTCCGACTCCTTCCCATCTCAAGGGACGTTTCGGCCTGAAGGAGGCCTTGGTTTTGACGACCTGCAATCGAGTTGAAGTCCTTTTTACTTCTGAAGAACCGGACCGGGCCATTCTGGGATTGAGTACCTATTGGGCCAAGGGGCTTCATCCGTCCACCGATGGCGCCTTCCCGGGGTTTTATATCTATCGAAATGAAGAGGCCGTTTGCCATCTTTTCCGGGTCGCCGCCAGCTTGGATTCCATGGTTATCGGGGAGCCCCAGATTCTAGGACAGATCAAAGAGGCTTATCGTTTGGCGGTTGAGCATCAGACTACGGGAGTCATACTCAATCGGTTGCTGCACAAAACTTTTTCGGTGGCCAAACGTATCCGGTCCGAAACCGGGATTGCCAGTCATGCCGTTTCAATCAGCTTCGCCGCAGTTGAACTGGGGAAAAAGATCTTTCAAGATCTGGCCGGAAAAAAAGTCCTGTTGATCGGGGCCGGGGAAATGGCCGAGTTGGCGGCTGAACATCTCCTAAACAACAAGGTCCAACAAATTATGGTGGCCAATCGGACTCTGGAGAGGGCTATGGAATTGGCCAAACGATGGCATGGTCAGGCTATTTCTTTGGAGGAGATCCCTTCGGCCTTGGCGGAGACCGATATCGTCATCAGCTCCACCGGCGCCCCGGAAACGATTCTTTTTTATCAGGACGTTAAATCCATCATGAAGCAAAGAAAGCAGAAACCGCTTTTTTTCATTGACATCGCCGTGCCCAGAGATATCGATCCTAAAATTAATGAAATTGATAACGTGTACCTGTATGATATCGATGATCTTCAGGGAATTGTCGCCCAGAATATCGCTGAAAGAAAGCAGGAGGCCCTACAAGCCGAACGGATTATCCGGGAGGAGTGGATAAAATTTCAATCCTGGCTGGAGAGGATTGAGGTTATCCCTACCATCTTGGCTCTGAGAAAGAAAATCGAAAACATTCAACGGGGGGAATGGAAAAAGGCCGAAACCGCCTTGCAGGGTTTGCCTCCGGAACAGCAGAAAGCGGTGGAGATTATGACACAGGCCATCATCAATAAGATCCTGCATGATCCCATCACCTTTTTGAAGGATCAGGCGACGGAGGATCAGAAAAACGAAAAAATCGACCAAATTCAGAAAATATTTAATTTAAGTGAAGGAATGGAGGTGGATTAATATGGCCGATATCATTCCTTTCGAAGAACGGTTGCGAAAGCAGAAAGAAGGGGTCCTGTCTAAGGAAAAGAAAAAAAGGTTGGACTTTTTCCGCATGGCCATGCAATGCACGGCCTGTCAATTAAAGTGTGCCAAGTGCGGCAGTCAACTGGAAGTTCCAGAATCCCGGATGATTTCTGATTTCCTGCCCTTAAAACTATGTCAGGCCTGCGGAGAAGAATATCGGCTTTATCAGTTGATAAGCTCGGGGGCGCCGGGGGTTGAGGGTCGGGAGTATTTTCATAACCAGGACTGGTTGGACGTATGGAAAACCTGGTTGGAATACCAAGTGCGGCTTCAACGCTACCGCAATTCCCAAGAATTTCTTAGGCTGGTTGGAGAATTGTCCCAGGATGAAGAATAGATAGGGAAGCTTTAGCCGGTCGGAATAGGGATTAATATGAAAATAACCTTCGTCGTGGAGTGTTCGGCGTTCGGCGAACCCCCATTTTCATGCTTCGTGGTGCCCAACGGGGCCTGGGAATTAGTTCAAAAATAGGGTTCAAGTTGATATACTCCAAGTCTTTCACTTGAACCATCGACCCCTTGAACCCTCTTTCATCATTTTTGTACCCTGCTGGCAGGAAGGCTTAGTATCAAACTCGGGGCAGTTTAAAACGGGATATCGTCTTCCGGGAAAGGGGCACCTCCCGGCGGGTCACCCCCGCCGAAATCTTTAGAACCGAAGTCCCTTTCAGCGGTTCCACGATCACCGGCGGAACCTAACATCTGCATGGTCTGGGCCAAGATTTCAGTGGTATAGCGTTTATTTCCGTCCCGATCCTCCCAACTGCGTGTTCGCAACTTGCCTTCAATGTAAACCTGTTTTCCTTTGGACAGATATTCCCCACAGATCTCACCCAATCGACCCCAGGCCACAATGCGGTGCCATTCTGTTTTTTCTTCTTTGTTCCCGTCCTTGCCTGTCCAGTTGTCTTTGGTGGCTAGGTTGAAATTAGCCACAGCCGTCCCTGTGGCCGTATAACGCAGTTCCGGATCAGCCCCCAGGTTTCCGATTAGAATGACTTTATTTACTGATCCCATGATCTCCCCCTTGTCAATCCTTCAACCTTAAAAATTAGCGAAATCCTACCATATCTCCTTAGGTCGGGCAAGTTTATTCCCTTGTTTTCTATTTTATTTGACAAGGGGTTTCTTTTTTCCTAGATTACCTCCCATGACTACCGACTTTTCGCAAACCGTTGTAGTTGGTCCCTATTCATTGATGGAAGAAGAGGCCCTGGCTTGGTCAATTCTTCTATTTCAGAAGGCTGTTTTATTGCACCCTTTTCCTTTACCCATGCCTTCCTCATTTGATCAACTCATGAATCAGGGGCTGTTAAAAATCCGCATACCAGACCGCTCCCCTGAGGAAATCAAAGTTAAAGACAGGAACATAAGGGAGATTGAGGCCTTTATTTCCGGAATGCCTGAACAGAGCTTCCTGAGATATCTTCATGAAGTAAGCTTTCAAGACGACAAGGAAACCCAGGAGGAAATCGTCGGCTTAATGAAGGGGGTGCATACTGAAAGGTTTGCCGAAAAAAAGGCCCCCATAGATGGTCAACTGCTCTTAATTCTGATTCATAAATGGATCATGGAGCAATGGGACTTAGAAGCTGCCCTGGCGAAAGTCGAAGAACAGGAAAAAAGACTGGCCCGAAACTGGCAGGAGGATCCGGAAGAAGGAGCCATGGGGAGCCAAGAGGTTCCTCAACCAATAAGAAAGGGCGAAAAAGAGCTCCCTTGTCCTTTAGCCTTAAGGGCATGGAAAGAATTGAAAAATGAATTGGTCCCTGAACCCAGCCTTCTTTTTACCAGCCAATCATGGGTTTGGAAAGACCGCTTTGGGGTCGATTGGGAAGAAAGCCCAACCCTTACCGTTCCCTTACCCGAATTATCTCTTCAAGGGAACGATTCCTTTCAAAAATTATTGGAAAAGGGGCCTGTCGAAAACATATTCCAACCCATCCGGGAGGCCGGGAAACTGTTGGCTAGTGGTTTTTTTTCTAAAGATTTGCAAAAGGTTCGCTCAATTTGGGAGCAGTCCCTTGCTGTACTAGATCGGGGTGGGCAAAGCCGATACAAACTCATCCTTCCCCTTATTCAATCCCCAGCCCATTCCTTAACTGGCCCGGGAGAGCGGAACCGGATCTCCCCCTTGGTCCTTATTACGGCTAATTAACAAAGTATTGACCTTTAAGGCTCTTTTCGCTTGACAACCCTTCTTTTTTTTCCTAAATACTTATATTTAAATGGCTATTGTTTAAAAAAATTCAAGAAGGAAAGCGAATCATTATGTTTAAGGTCGAAGTGGATCCGGATAAGTGTGTCGGCGACGAAGAATGTATAGAAGTATGTCCGGTTGATGTCTACGAACTACAAGATGGAAAATCTGTTCCCGTTAATTCCGATGAGTGCCTGGGCTGTGAAAGCTGTGTGGAAGTATGTGAGCCCGGAGCAATCACTATAACAGAGATTTAACTCTATTCTTTTTCCATCCGGCATTTATAATCTAACGGTTTGGGTGTTTTCACTTTGTGAAGGCCTTTAGCTGAAAGGCTATTGACCTGAGATGAGAGCCTCTGAGGAGTTGAAGGGTTATCTCCAGAGTAAACACTATTTCCCTGAATAAACATTGAGGGGATCTCCTTTAGCATTGGTACGTTGCCTTTACGTTCAAATTTCCGCAGGAATTCCCGGGCTCAAAAAAAAGGCCTGCTAAGCAACTTAGCAGGCCTTTAGACGCTACTTATTAAAATCAATTACTTCTTTTCTACGTGGCACTTGGCGCAGAGAGTAGGTCCGGTTGGCTTGCCCTCGGTCTTCAATTTGGCGTGGCAATCCTTGCAATTCTTATGATAGGCATTTTGAAGATCTAATTTTTTGCCTTCAGCGGCTGCTTTGTGGCAACTGTTACACTTGGCCACTTTATCGCCCTGTTTCCAAACATTCTTGCCGTTTTTATAGTCATGGTGGCATTCAGTACAGGCAATCTTGTGGTTCTTTTCATGTTTCAGGTGGGTAAGTTCGACAGCAGGCTTAGTCCGCTTACTATCCTTAAAAAAACTCTTGTCGTTGTCTATTTTAAAGGTATCTGCTGCCTTGTCGGCGGCATAGACCCAGGCCATTAGCCCTAAAGAAAAAACAAAAAAAGTGACGATTGAAAGAACGGTCAAACCTCTTTTCATTCTCGGATTCACCTCCCCCTTTTTAACTAAATGGCATATCTTTTTATGGAAAAAAAGAAATGAAGACTTCAACACCTATTAAAACATATTATTAGGTGTCATATAATAAAACCCTGATATTCTGTCAAGAAAAAGTTGACAGAAGGGGACATTTCTGCTAAAAAAGAAATGTTTTTATTATTTTCAGGAGGTTACCGCTATTTCTCACTCATTTTCTACACATAGTGTTTGGAGTATTCTTCCTTGGGAAGTCCCCTGGGACCTGGGACATCTGTTTTTTTTAGGCCTGACCTATGTGGTCCTTGGTGTTCTCGGGGTGACCTTGACCATTGCCGTTATAAAAACCTTACAGGACCTCAAAAATCCTCATCATTAACCCTTGAGGCATCCGGATTACCGGTCTTTTCACCGAAGGAGAAAGGAAACCCCAAAAGGCAGTCAAGCGTTTGATGTTAAAATTTTTTAACGATAGTCCTAATAAAAGGAGATCCGATGTTTGGTTTAGGAACTCAAGAATTGGTCATTATTTTAATCATTGCTTTATTTATTTTCGGCGCCAAAAAGTTGCCCGAAGTCGGTAAGGGGCTGGGGAAAAGTATTCGTGAGTTTAAAAGCAGTCTCAGCGGCGAAGGGGAAAATGAAGAGTCGGGCAAGCCGAAAGAAATCAATAAAGACTCTAAAGGACCCTCCTCCTGAATCGGGTTTACTAAACCCGACATTGCCCCTCTTTAAGCTCCCGGGCTTTCCATCTTTTTTTTAGACAACCTCTTTCGAACGTACCCAAAGCTCATCCCATTCTTCCAAGGATAGGGGGGAGACATCTCTTTCCTGAAACCGCGGTTCTTTGGACATCCTGCGAAACCGACTCAAAAATTTTTGATTGGCCTGTCTAAGGGCATTCTCGGCAGGAATCCCTAGGAAACGTCCCACATTGGCCAGGACGAAAAGAAGATCTCCAAGCTCCTCTCCGGCGGCTTCCAATTCCTTTCCCTGGATCGCCTCCTCCAACTCCCCTAATTCCTCTCGAACTTTTTCCAGAACACTGTCTATAGTAGGCCAATCAAAGCCCTGGGCGGCCGCCCTTTGAGAGATTCGATGAGCCTTCAGGAGGGAAGGTTCGGAAATCGGTATGGAGGCAAAAGGGTCAGGGACGTCTTTTTCCGAAGCCTTGATCGCCTGCCACCCTTGAACAACTTGTTCGGCATTGTTCCAGTCTTTCCCTCCAAAAATATGGGGGTGCCGCCGGATCATTTTTTGATGGATGGTCTCTATGACCTGATCAAGGTCAAAATCGCCTTTTTCCTCAAAGAGCCGGCATAAAAAAATGATTTGGAAAAGAAGGTCCCCGAGTTCTTCTCTGGTCTCGGCAAGATCCCCTTTGTCCAGGGCCTCGGCCAATTCATAGGTCTCCTCCAGAAGATAGATTTTAAGGCTTTGGGCCGTTTGCTTGCGGTCCCAGGGGCAGCCGTTCTCTCCCCGCAGCCGGGCCATTAATTCTCGAAGATCATCCAGGGTCGTCCGGAGTTTCGCCGTCTTAATCATGATCGCTCAACTTCGGTATTTTGCGGGGCGCTGGTTTTTTCCCCCTCCAAAAATCCTGCAGTTCTCTTTTTTTCCGAATAAAATCTTCTTTTATTTTTTCAGGGATTAAAAAACTCAGTTTGTCGGTTACGGTGAGGATAGTAGGGAAAAATCGGGAGTCTTTGACAACCGGAGAGCTTTTTGGATAAAAAAGCATCAGGACGGTTACCAGACAGAAGAGAATAACCACTCCTTTGATGAAGCCGAAGAGGCCGCCAAGGATGCGGTCCAGCCACCCCAAAAGGATCATTCGTATCGCCCCACGCATCATTTGGGCCAGGAAATGGAATAAGACGGTGGACAGGAAGAAAATCGACAGGAAGCTGAAAATCTCCATGAGGATATCATGGCCGGGGAAAAACCGGGAGACCCAAAGGGCCAGCCCTTTATAGTATAAGGATGCCAGAAAAAAGCTGGCGATTATACTAAGAATTGTCGCTGCTTCCTGGATAAGTCCTCTAAAAATGCCGCGGAAGGTAGTTAAGGCAACAACGATGATAATAATTATATCCAGAAGATTCATGAAAAAGTGGTAGCAGAGGTCGGGAAATTAGTCAAGGGAATTAGGGCCAGGAAAAAGATACCTCCTTGAAGAAAATATGATATAATAACCGGAAATTTATTTGAAAGGATATATGGAAAACCCTTGGATTTTGAATTGAGAGACACGGTGAACACCGAGCGCATAAGTTTTGAAAATAATCAATTGGCCCAAAGCCTTTTCGGAGAACACAACCAAAACATCCGCTTAGTGGAGCAAAGACTCGGTTTGAAGATTTCCACCAAGGGAAATACTCTCCACGTACGGGGAGAAGAAACCGAGGTCTTTTTAGCCCGCCGACTATTTGATGAATTGTATGAGCTTTTAAAAAAAGGCTATCCCCTCTATGACAACGATATAGAATTCGCCGTTCGCTTTCTCCAAGAAAATCAGGAGGCCAGTCTGCAAGATGTCTTTTTGGATGCGGTCTATGTAACCTCCCAAAAACGGGTCATTACCCCTAAGACACAAAATCAGAAAGAGTATATCGAAGCGATTCGGAAGTTTGATATCGTCTTCGGTATTGGACCGGCTGGAACCGGGAAAACCTATCTGGCCATGTCCATGGCCGTCTCCGCTTTAATGAAAAATCAGGTTATTCGTATTGTCCTGGCTCGTCCGGCCGTAGAGGCCGGTGAAAAGTTGGGATTTTTGCCGGGTGATCTTTATGAAAAGGTAAATCCTTATCTCCGGCCCTTATACGATGCCCTTCATGATATGATGAATTTTGAAAAGGCCACCAAGCTGGTTCAGCGGGGCGTTATCGAGGTGGCCCCCTTGGCCTTTATGCGGGGCCGGACCTTAAACGATTCGTTTGTTATTCTGGACGAAGCGCAGAATACAACTTCCGAGCAGATGAAGATGTTTTTAACCCGATTGGGGTTCAGCTCCAAGGCAGTCATCACCGGAGATATCACCCAGATCGATCTGCCGGAAGGGAAGACGTCCGGATTGGTTGAAGCCCGCCAATTATTACAGGGGGTTGAGGATATCGCCTTTATCAATTTTACCAAGAAAGATGTCATCCGCCATCCTCTTGTTCAGAAAATCATTAAAGCCTATGAGGAATTGGACGAAAAAAGGCGTTCGATGAAAGAACGGCCTTAAAAAGGCCTCTATGGAAAAACCGGAAAAAGAAAACAAAAAAAAATCACCTCGTATTTCCCGCTTGGGAGAAGTAAAGAAGGTCTCCTTAAGAGAGCACCTTGATTTGATAGGGAAGACCTTATTATCGCTGATGCAGGAACGCTTTTTCCTCTTGTTTCTTCTTTGCCTGTTCATTGTCCTGGTTAATGCCCCTAGTCTCTTTATCCCTACTAGAACCTACAAACTGGGAGAGACCGTAGACTTCGATCTTAAAGCCACTCGCAATGTCCTGATGGAGGATACGGACGCCACGGAAGCGAAGAAACAACATGTCATTACTTCAGCCTTATCCGTTTATGATTTTTTTGAAAATACGGGTCTGGAATTGCAAAAGAAGATCCATCTCGGTTTTCAAACCCTACGGGACCGTTTAAAGAAACAAAACCCTGGTGATGTCGGAAAGGGTGACGAGGCCCACCTTTTCTTAAAAAAAAGCTGGGAAATAGACCTGACGCCCCTTGAATTTGAGATCCTTTTAAAAGACCGGTTTTCCGAATCCTTTGAAGGGAGTCTGGTTCAGATGATCCAATCAGTCCTAACCACAGGGGTGGTCAACAGCAAACTGGATCTGATGAACGAACAAGGCAAAGGGATCCGAATCAGGAAATTACCTTCTAAACAGGAGATGCAAGTCCGGGAGATTGATCGCTTTCACGATCTGGAAGAGGCCAGAGACCGACTGGAAAAAAAAGCGGCCTATTTTTTGACCGGCAAAAAACGGGCCTTACGATCACCGGCAATTGGATTGGCCCAGAAATTGATTGTTCCCAATTTATTTTTCAATAAGGCCGAGACCGAAAACCGGATCAATAAGGCCCTTCAGGAGGTCCGCCCGGTCCTTTTCGAAGTAAAAAAAGGGGACGTCCTGGTCCGGGAAGGAGAACGAATTACCCCTGTCCATCTGGCAAAAATCAAAATGGCCACTCGGATAAAAAGTGGGACGGAAGTCTTGGGAACCTCCTTGGGATTGGCCCTGATCTGGGGGCTGTTTATTTTTATGGTTTATCTGGCCGCCAAGAAAGGCGGATTATTCCTTTCCGAAAAACTGCGGGATCTCATCTTTTTGACTTCATTGTTGGCTGCTTCTTTTCTGAGTATCCAAACATCATACCACTTGGCCCAGATCTTGGTGGGCGGGTTTCCCAGAATTAATCCCCAGAGTGTCCTTTTAACCATCCCCATAGCCGCCGGTCCGATGATGACCAGTTTGGTTTTGGGTCCTGTAACCGCCCTCTTGTTCGGGTTGGTCCAATCTTTCCTGGCTTTTTTGATCTGGGAAGGAAATCCTGAACTGGCCCTCTATTTCGCCATATCAGGGCTCTGGGCATCCATGACCCGAGGGACCTGTCATACCCGTTGGGACCTGATCCGGATGGGCTTTTTTCTAGGCTTGATTAATCTGGCCGGAGTATTCGGTCTGCAATTAATGCACGGAAGGCTTTTCAGTCTGGAGACCCCCATCAATCTCTTTTTCGGCTTTTTAGGGGGAATTTTGGCCGGGATCGTCGTCACCGGATTCAGTCCTTTGATTGAAAAAATATTCGGTTACACCACGGATCTGAAATTATTGGAACGGGCCAACATGGATCAACCCTTGCTACGGGAATTGATGGTCCAGGCCCCGGGGACCTATCATCACAGCATCATTGTCGGCAACATGGTTGAAGCGGCCGCTGAAGCGATTGGGGCCAATGCCCTGTTAGCCCGGGTCAGCGCCTATTATCACGATATAGGAAAAATACAAAAACCTCTCTATTTCATTGAAAACCAAATCGGCATTGATAATCGCCACGATAAACTGGCTCCTTCCTTGAGCAGTTTAATTCTGGTGGGGCATATCAAAGACGGGGTCGAAATGGCTTATCTGAATAAACTGGAGGCCCCGATCATCGACATCATCAGTCAGCACCACGGGACTAATCTAATCTCCTATTTCTACCAGAAGGCCCTGGACCTCAAAGGCGGGGATGTCAATCAGGTCTCCATGGAGGATTTTCGATATCCCGGCCCCAAGCCTCAGACCCGCGAGGCCGGACTGGTCCTCCTGGCCGATGCTATTGAAGCCGCCTCCAGAACACTGGTTGACCCTACTCCCGCTAGGATTCAGGGGCTGGTTCAAAAAATTATTCACAACGCCTTTTCCGACGGCCAGCTGGATGAATGCGATTTGACCCTAAAAGACCTTTCTTTAATTGCCGCCGGTTTTAATAAAATACTTAATGGGATTTTTCATCATCGTATTCAGTATCCGGAATCGAATGTTAAAGGAGGAAGTTCAAAGAGAAAACAAAATGGAGATTCAGATAAGCAACAATCAGAAACTGATCGCCCTGCCCGAGATCCGGAAAATCAGCCGTCAACTCCTAAAGGCCTGGCCTACCCCTGAGGGCGAAGTCAGCCTTCTCCTGGTAGATGATCAGGAGATGGCTGAATATAACCGGCGCTTCCGAAACCGGAAAGGACCGACCAATGTCCTGGCCTTTTCCATGAAGGAGGGTCTCTATTCGGAAATCAATCCCCAGATCTGGGGTGATGTGGTCATATCTACGGAAACCGTCAAACGAGAAGCCCAAGAAACCGGCCAATCCTTTTCCGAACGGTTTCAGTTTTTATTGGCCCACGGTCTCTTGCACTTAATGGGCTACGATCATGAACAATCAGACCTTGAAGCCCGGCGCATGGAGGCCAAGACTGAGGAAATCATGACCCGGTTGAAAGGTCCTGATAAGGAGGAACGACGTATGCACCTGCCCCGCTTAGCTGTTAATGTAGATCATGTGGCTACGGTCCGTCAGGCTAGAAAGATCGATCAACCCGATCCAGTCATCGCCGCCGGAATAGCCGAATTAGCCGGAGCTGAAGGGATAATTGTTCATCTTAGAGAAGATCGCCGGCATATTCAGGATCGCGACCTTTTTCTACTGAAAGAAACGGTCAAGACTAAATTAAACCTGGAAATGGCCGCTGCCGAAGAAATCATCCGCATCGCCTTGAAGGTCCGTCCCCCTATGGTTACCTTGGTTCCGGAAAAGCGGCAGGAATTGACTACCGAAGGAGGACTCGATGTCCGGGGCAATCAGAAGGCTTTAAAAGAGGCCGTTCGACGGCTGCATAAAGGGCGAATAGCCGTCAGTCTTTTTGTGGATGCCGACCCGGTGCAGATTCAAGCCTCCCGAGATATCGGGGCGGATATTATAGAATTGCATACCGGTCATTTTGCCGAGGCCAAAAATGAACGGACGGCCCGGCGTCTTTTTGAGCGTATCGTTGAGGGGGCCCAAATGGCTGCCGGAATGGGCCTGCGAGTCAGTGCCGGCCATGGCCTGGATTATTCCAACATAAAATGGTTTCAAGGTGTTGAAGAAATTGAGGAGTATAGTATCGGTCACAGCATTATCGCCAGGGCCATTTATGTGGGTCTCGATCAAGCCGTGCGGGATATGGTGGCGATGGTCGAACAACTCTATTAGGGTTATTACCGGCGGATGTAACGCTTAGTACGTAAATAGGGTTCAAGGATTCTAGGATTCGAGGGTTCAAGTGGTTTACCTTCAACGCCTTTCACTTGAATCCTTTTTCATGCTTCGTGGTGCCCCACAGGGCTTAAAGATTTTAAAAAATGAGCGGGGGACCATCTTCTCCAACCGACCAGGAATCGACCCTAATGAATACGCCCTTTCCGATACCTTCGGGTCGAAGGGCAAATTCCCCCAAAAAGGGGCTCCGGAAAACTTTGAGATAACCTGAGGAGCGGTTCGCTCGGCCAATCCCGCCTTTCCCTTCTGCCCATTAAAAAGAAAACCAGCAACGTTCAATCCCCTCTGTTTCAACAAGGTTAAGGTCATTAGGGTATGATTGATGGTACCCAAAGAGGGTCTGGCCACCACCATGACCGGGAGTCCCATTTTGACCATCAGGTCCGTAACCAGAAATTGTTTTTTTAAAGGGACTAGAATACCCCCCACACCTTCAACAATCATGAAGGGATGGTCTTTCTGGAGGCTTCGGTATGATTTGAGGATCGAGGAGAGAGTCCACTTTACACCGGTCAGTTCCGCCGCAGTTAAGGGGGCCAAAGGGGGGACCAGACAAACCGGGTTGACCAGAGTGGGTGAATCGTTTAGGCTCGTTGCTTTAAGGACAAAGTTCACATCAGGGGCCGTCGGACCTTGGCGGGTCTTCAAGGCACCGCTGGCCATCGGCTTAAAATAGCCAGGATTCAGGCCTTGTTTTTGAAGCACTTTGATCAATGCGGCTGCCACCAAAGTCTTGCCCACACCGGTATCGGTGCCGGTAATAAAAATCCCTGCAGGTTTGTTTTTCATAGCACTTTCTTTAACATATCCAATAAATAATCCAACTGTTCCCGGGTGTGCGTGGCCATCAGACTGATGCGCAAGCGGCTTTCGTTTTCCGGGACCGTCGGCGGCCGGATAGCCGGGACAAAAACTCCCTGTTCGGTCAGGGCCTGGGAAACAGCCAGGGTCTTCTTTTCCGATCCGATTATAATGGGGAAAATCGGGACCGGAAGGTCATGGGACCTGATCCCGATCTTCTGCAAGCCTTTATGTAAAAAGGCGATATTCTCCCTCAGCCGAGCAAGGAGCGTAGGGTCCTCTTTAAGTAAAGTCAAAGCAGTCAGGACCGAGGCGCAGACCGAAGGCGGCAGGGCCGTGGAATAAAATAAGGTGCGGGACTTGTTTTTTAAAAATTCAATCAGAAGAGTCGGACCAGCCATAAATCCGCCCAGACAGCCCAGGGCCTTGCTGAAGGTGCCCATGGTCAGCAGATGATCGGATTCAACGTTCCAATGGGCCGCCGATCCTTTACCGCCGGGTCCCAGGACGCCGGTGGCGTGGGCATCATCCACCAGGACCAGGGCCTCGTATTCTTCAGCCAAGGCCAGCAAGGCCGGTAAAGGGGCCAAATCGCCGTCCATGCTGAAGACCCCATCGGTGACAATGAGTATTTTCCCGCTCGGTTTCCTTGGAGTGGTTTCCAATTTGGATTTCAGGTCCTCTACGTTTCCATGAGCATAGACTATAACCCGGGCCCGGCTCAAACGGCAGGCATCGACGATACTGGCATGATTCAAGGCATCGCTGAAGATCCAATCTTCCGGTCCCATCAATCCGGGGATGGTCCCCAAATGGGTTAAGTAGCCGGAGGAAAAAATCAGGGCCTTTTCCGTTTCTTTAAAAAGGGCCAGCTCTTCTTCCAGGCGGTGGTGCAGGGATTGATTTCCGGAAATCAGCCGGGAAGCCCCCATACCCGTTCCAAAGTGTTCCAGAGCCTCTTTGGTTTTCTCGATCATCAGGGGATGGACAGCCAACCCTAGGTAATCGTTGGAGGCAAAGAGAAGCTTGGTCCGGCCTTTGATCTGAATGACCGGGTTCACCGGGCTTTCGACAACCTGAAGGGTTCGAAACCGTCCTTGATCTTTGAGCCTATCGATCTCGGTTTGACAGCATTGCGTGAAGGATGCAGGGAGCATAACAATCCTCTCTAAGGGCAGACGGTTTGGATGGCCTGGAAGGTGCCCTGGACCAGATGCTTCAGGCCTTTTAAGGAAATCGTCAAGGGAGGCATTAAGACAATCACATCGCCCAAAGGCCGGATAATGATTCCCAGCTTGCGGGCCTCCAGGATAACCCGATGCCCCATTCTTAACCCGACCGGAAAAGGCTCTTTGGTTTTTTTATCCTTGACCAGTTCTATGCCCATCATAAAACCTTTCTGCCGGACCTCACCGACCTGGGATAGATCCTGAAAGGGGACCAGGGCCTTTTGCAGCCAGAGGATCTTCTCTTGCAGTTTAGGGAAAAAATCATCGGCTCCCATCAGATCCAGATTGGCACAGGCCACGGCGCAGGCCAGGGGGTTGCCGGTGTAAGTATGACCATGGTAAAAGGTCTTGGCCTCTTCTACTTTTCCTAAAAAGGCCCGATAGATTTTCTCCGTAGTCAAAGTGGCCGCCAAGGGTAAATAACCGCCGGTCAGGCCCTTGCCCAGACATAGGAGGTCCGGAGTGACCCCCTCCTGCTCACAGGCGAACATTGTTCCGGTGCGGCCGAATCCCACGGCCACCTCATCGGCAATGAGCAGGATTTTATATTTGGTGCAGAGTCGGCGGGCCTTTTTCAAATAGCCGGCCGGAAAGGTGAGCATCCCCGCCGCCCCCTGAACCAGAGGCTCTAATATAAAGGCGGCCAGGGATCCCTGGTGTTTTTCCATGATCTGTTCCAGTCTGTCCAGACAAGCCGATTGACAGGTGGCCGGGTGCTTTTTTAAGGAACAGCGATAGCAATAGGGGGAAGGGGCCTGAAAGGTTTTAAAAAGTAAGGGGCCATAGACCTGATGAAAAAGAGGGATCCCGCCGACACTGACTGCCCCAACCGTATCGCCGTGATAGGCATTCTCCAGACGAAGAAAGGATTTTTTTTCTGGCCGGCCCTGATTGGCCCAATATTGAAAGGCCATCTTAAGGGCGATCTCTACGGCCGTGGACCCGCTGTCGGAATAAAAAACCCGTTTAAGCCCCTTCGGGGCGATCCGGATTAAATTTTTAGCCAGAGTAACGGCGTTGGGGTGGGAGAGCCCCAATAAGGTTGAATGAGAGATTTTTTTGATTTGAGCTTTAAGAGCGGCGTTTAAAGAGGGGTGGCCGTGTCCATGGACAGTCACCCAAAGAGAGGAAACGCCATCGATATACCAGCGTCCTTCAATATCTTGGAGTCGATAATCTTTGCCCCGTTCAATGATCAATGGTTTTTCCTTTTCCCAATACTGCATAGGGGTGAAGGGGTGCCAAAGATAAGTGTGATCCCAGTCGGCTAGGTCTTGGTCCTTCATTTCAGCCTGTTTGATGTTTGTTGTTATCATGACTGATTCTTAATCAACATTGCGAAATATTGGAAAGTAATAAGGTGGAAAACCATTTTTCTCCTCAATCCAGGGTCTGCCTCTTCATTCCGAAATCGGAAATCCGAAATCCGCATTCGGAGTCAGTCCCAGATCTCTGATCTCTTGAATATCCACTTGGGGACTGCGGCCTTCGGTAGTCAGATAATTGCCGATCATCGTACCGTTACAACCGGCCGGATACATGAGGGGTTGTAAAGTGCGGAGGCCTTTTTCACGGCCGCCGCAGGTCCGGATATCGGCTCTAGGCAAGATGAACCGAAAGAGGGCGATAGAGTGTAAGAGTTCCAAAGGAGGAACCGGCGGCCGTTTTTCCAAAGGGGTGCCGGGAATGGGATTTAAAAAATTCAGGGGGACGGAGTCTACACCCAAATCCCTCAGAGTAAAGGCCATTTCCAGCCTCTGGGACATTGTTTCGCCAAGACCGAATATCCCTCCGGAACAGATTTCCAGCCCTTCTTGTTGGGCTATCTTTATGGTCTCCATTCGTTTTTCAATCGAATGGGTGGTACAGATAGAAGGATAAAAACTGGGAGCGGTTTCCAGGTTATGATGATATCGTTTCAGACCGGCCTTTTTTAATTCTGCAGCCATTTTAGGGGTCAACAATCCTAACGAGGCACAGGGGCTCACTTGGCCCTGATTCGAGAGGGTGGAAATAACCTGACAGATCCGGTCCATTTCCTTCAGGTCGGCAGGAGCCCGGCCGCTGGTGACAATACTAAACCGTCCGGCCCGATTCTCCAGAGCCTTTTGGGCCGCAGCCAGCATTTCATCCACATCTAGAAGAGGGTAATGAGGGGCCTCTGTGGGATACCAGGAAGATTGGGCGCAGAAGGCGCAGTCTTCCGAACAACGGCCGGACTTGGCGTTGATAATGGCACAGAGGTCAACCGTTTCCCCTTTAAATTTTTGCCGGATCTTATTGGCCCAAAAAATCAGTTCGAAAATGACTTCGAATTCTTTTAAACCTGCCAATTCTTCGGCCTGAGCCCGGTCCAAGTCCTGGCCTACCAATATCATTTCAGCATATAACTGTATAATATTTATCAATATTATTCCTATCTGTTAACTAAATAAAAAAACAAGTTAACCTTTATAGCCAAGGAATGATAAAATGTCAAGGTCTAAAAAAAGCCTTTTACCTTATTGATCTGTCAGTATGTTTACTGGATTTCAGCTGCTGGAAAAGTGAATTATACCGGAGTTGATCGGGGAGAAGGGATATCAAAAGGACCGTCAATTAGGATTTGAGTCTTTGAATCCGCCGCTAGGGTCCAGATTGTTTCGGATTAATTGGCTTTGATTTCAAGAAACGAAGGAGGGAAATCCTAATCGAACGATCAATTCGCGCTTAGATAATTTCTATATTTAATTTGGTCACGCCCTTTTTGACAAACCCAAGCTGTCTGGCCAAGGCATAGGAGACATCCACCTGCCGATTTTTAATGAAAGGCCCCCGGTCGTTGACCACTCCTTCGGCTACTTTCCCATTTTCGGGATTAATCAGTCGGACTTTTGTCCCGAAAGGCAATGTTTTATGAGCCAAGGTGTTTTTATGCATATCGAAGGTTTCCCCGCTGGCCGTAGGCTTATTATGATACTCCGGTCCGTACCAACTGGCGACCATTTCCTTGACCTCACCGGGTTGAACGTTTTGAGTCGAGGAAGGATAAATAAGCAATCTCTGGCCGGGGTGAATCAGATTAGGATTGGAAAGATTGTTTTCTTTGGCGATCTGTCTGGGATCTTTATTAGAAAACTGCTTGCCGATTTTCCATAAATTATCTCCTTGCTTGACAATATATTCAATCGGTTTGTTTTCGGCCGGTGCCGGGATTTTGGCTGCCGGTTCCATGTCGGCCTTCAGCACTTCGGAAAATTTTTCCGCAGAACCCGTCTGGGCCGAAGGCTCGCTCTTCTTTAGGGCGGTCATAGTTACGGTTTGGTCGCTGATAGGGTCCATAGCCATAGTCCTTCCGTCTCCTTATCCGAGTACCAGTCAAAAAGTTGGCTCCCGCCGATCTCCTTAATTTGGGGGTAATAAATTTTTCTTATTAATATTAACAGTTTTTCCCGTTAATGGTTTTAGTGAGCCTCATAATATAAAAAGTCCTGGCTTGAATGTTTATTTGCAATTTTAATGCCTTGTTTCCAGGAGGGTCTCTCTCCATAAAAAGAGTCAGCAGCAAGGGCTGGTCTTTTGGAAGTTTATGTAACCAGCTTCATGAATTATCGGATAAATTCGCTTGACAGCAATTTTATCTTTTTGGTAAGGATTCAAGACAATTAAAATAATTTGGATAATAAGAGAATAACACACGGACCAATCGGTTATGGATCGAAGGCGGTTTTTAAAAATAATGTCCATTGGTTCTTTGGTGGCTGGGGCTGAAGCACTTGGAAGGGGTGTCATGGTCCCCACGGGCTTGTGGGCCTCCACACCAAAACTCAAAGGTCCGATAAAAATAGGGTATCAAGCGGTATTATCCGGGAGCATGGCCGGAAACGGGGAATTCCACAAGATGGGGGCCTTAATGGCCGCAGAGGAGATTAATCAAAAGGGCGGGATCTTTGGGAACAAACTTGAAATAGAGATCCGAGATTCCACTTTAAAAACGGATGAGGTCCTCAAAAACGCCTATTACTTCATCGACAGCTGGGGGGCCGATTTCCTGGCCGGGTTGGATCTGTCCGGGCAAACTCTTGCGTTAGCCCCGGTCATGGATAAATTAGACCGGATTCTTATGGTGACCAATGCCGCTACCGAACGGCTCACCGAAGAATGGGTGGCTAAAAAGGGCATAAAACAAATCTTCCGAATCTGTTCATCCGTTTACCATGATGCCCAGGGCGCCGCTTTTCTGGCTAAGGATTTTACCGCTCAGAAATGGGCCGCTATAAATTCGAAAAACGAATATGGCCTTTCCTCCTGGAAGATGTTTCAAGAGACCCTTAAAAAATTGAAACCAGGCGTTTCGTTGGTTGCCGAATCATGGATTTCATCCGGACAGACGGATTTCCGACCCCACATCAACACCATCCTGGAAGCCAATCCAGACGGGTTTTATTCCACCGAAAGAGGTGGCAATCTGATCAACCTTATCCGACAGTCCAAACAAGCCGGCCTTTTTGAAAAGATAAGATACGTTGTTTTTCCTCTTGGTGCCTCTCTGGATGTCCTGGAAACCTTGGGGCAGGAAATGCCCGATAATATCTGGATCTCGGGCCGATACTTTTTCCTCTATCCCTCCAATAAGGTCAATAACGATTGGGTGCTGCGATTCCGAAAACGATGGCACCGCTTTCCCTCTTCGGTCTCTGAAAACGCCTATTCGTCTGTTTACGCTCTAAAAGCGGCTCTGGAAAAGGCCGGGTCCAAAGATACCAAGGCCCTGATCAAGGCCCTGGAAGGGATGGAGCTGGAAACCCCGGCGGGCCTTCGCCTTTTCCGAAAAGAGGATCACCAGGCCATCTATGATCTGCCTTGGGGCCGAACGAAAAGTGATCCGAAGTATCCGTTTAAAATTATGGGTGAAACGAAAATCATCCCGGCCCGAAGCTATTCCCATCGACCCCTTCTTGAGGGGTTGGGCAGCGACCCACATTAATAGACCTTTTTCATAACCGAAGCGTGTCTTTTAAGGCAATTATTCTTTGTCACACCACATCTCCTGAGATTGTCTAAAGGTAATACAAGCGGATGAGGTTACGAACATCCGATAGGTTTATCTTCTAAATGAAAAAAAGGATTATAATCTTGGAGGAACCGATCTTAAAAACATTAGTGGAAGAAGCCAAAGAGGGGGATAAGACGGCCCTGGAAGACCTTATAAAAGGGATCCAGGATCGGGTCTATGGCCTGGCTATCCGGATGCTGGGACACCCGGCCGATGCCGAAGATGCCACGCAGGAGATCTTGGTCAAAATCGTTACCCACCTGGTCGACTTTCGGCAGGAAAGCGCCTTTACCACCTGGGCCTACCGGATTGCATCCAACCATCTACTGACCACTCGTAAACGAAGGGCCGAACGCCGAGAACTGACCTTTGAGCAATGTGAGACCGAGATCAACAAGATCGCCTCGGGCCGGTGGCTGGAATCATCATCCGAAGCCGAACAAGGTCTTTTGTTCGAAGAAATAAGGGTTCGCTGCATGCAGAGTCTCCTGCTTTGTTTGGATCGGGAGCAGCGCCTTGCTTATATTTTAGGGGAAGTGTTTGAATTAAACAGTGAACAGGGGGGATATATCTTAAGTATTGCTCCGGCCGCTTTCCGCCAGCGACTCTCGCGGGCCCGCAAACGAATTCAAAATTTTATGGGAAAAAATTGTGCCCTAATTAAACCGAAGAATTCCTGCCACTGCGCCAAATGGGGTTACAATGCCCTTAAGAAGGGTTTCATCAACCGGGAGCGGTTATTATTTGCCGGCCATCCCTCCCGATCACCAATCGATAGAGATGTTCTGGCCCGGCTTCAGGAAGTCGATGAACTGCATCGGGCGGCCTTCCTATTCCGTAATCATCCCGACTATGCCGCCCCCGGAGTATTTGTGAAAACCATAAGAGAACTGATCCAGTCGAGTAAATATGCTTTGCTCAGTGAACAATAGCCGGTTGCTTATAGAAAGACGAAAAGAGTTTGATGATGGATGAATGGCTTCAAAAATATATTGATAAATATGATCGATTTATCTCTGAAAAAAAGATTTCTTTTTCTTCAAAGGTAATCCCGGTCAACGAATCCCTTAATCAGATCCAGCATATTCTTCCCTCGGCCCAGGTTGAAGAAATACTCCGCAACGCCGAACTCATTACACTGGCCAATTGTATCTGCCGACTGCAAAATAAAAAGTGTGATAAACCATCGGAGGTTTGTTTTGTTTTAAATGACGTGGGCAAGAAATGGATCGCCGACGGATATGCCCGTGAGGTCGCACTTCAGGAGGCCCTGAACGTCATTGCCCAGGCCAATCAGCACGGCCTGGTCCATTTAAGCCTCTATATGCCGGATCACCAATTGTTCGCCCTATGCAGTTGTTGCTCCTGCTGCTGCCATGACTTGCAGCTCCTCCTTTCTTACGGAAAAGATTACGTCACGGTCAAATCGGATTACCTGGCCGTCGATGATCCTGAAACCTGTTCCCATTGCGGTCTCTGCATTGACCGCTGTCAATTTAAGGCTCGATTATTTGAAAAAGACAGAATGGCTTATGATCAGGAGAAATGTTACGGGTGCGGATTATGCCAGACGACCTGCCCTGAAAATTCCATACAAATGCGAAGGAGAGAAAAATGATACAGACAGAATTATTGGCACCTTGCGGTCTCTATTGCGGCGTCTGTGGGATCTACCAAGCCGACCGCGACAACAATCAAAAATTGAAAGAAAAATTAGCCGGGGCTTACGGCCTTACTCCCGAACAAATATCCTGTAGCGGATGTCTGTCGGATCACAAATTCGTCTACTGCCAAACCTGTGGTATCCGTTCATGTGTTCTGGCCAAAGGAATGGAAGGGTGCCATCAATGCAACGATTTTCCCTGCAGCCTCATCGAAGCCTTTCCCGTTCCGGTGGGGAAAAAAGTCATCCTCCGTTCGGTCCCGGAAAGAAAAATTCTTGGAACCGACCAGTGGGTAAGAGAAGAGGAAAAGCGCTATCAATGCCCTCATTGCGGTGAACATCTTTTTCGAGGCGTTAAACGCTGTGGGAGTTGTAAGGAAGCGGTTGAGCTGGATTAAAGGTAACGGAACATTTTCCCCTTGCTCAGGATGTTAGGCTACGTTATACTTTTAAACAATCATTGTCGGTACTTTATGTTAAATGGAATCGAGGGAGAAAATGAACAAAATCACTATCACTTTTGGAGCGGTAATGATAGCCGGGGGATTATTGTTATCTAACCAGGGTTTTTGTCAGCAATCGCCGGCCAATCCATTAAACGAGCAGAGGAAGAGAAAGCCCCCTTCGGAGGATGAAATCAACAAAGCCTTACCAATTAAACAGGCACCTAAACCGACCGGCCAACAGCCGGGTATTCAATCTCCGGTTTCTCAAGAGATCCCCGTTGGGCAGACAAGACCATTTGGTCCTTCCGAAAAACCGGGTGAGTATAAAGGAATCAAGAAACCGACAGGTCCCCAAGAAATATCCGTTAGCCCTCCTAGCGAGACCGGCAAGAAACCTCGCGGAAAACCGGAAACACCTGGAGGAGTCATTCGGTAGCATTCATTGGATTAAAAATCAACATTAAGCCAGTCCCAATCTGTTATTAACGGACGCAAAATAAGACGGCGGGCCGACCATAATAATCATTTTCACCTGTATTTCTTCTATTCTGCGATGAGTTCCAAGATGGACCGGATATCTGGCAAGATCAGGTCGGCCCCGGCGGAGCGCATTTCGGCTTCCTGAACCCGGCCGCTTAATACCCCGATCGTAACCGTACCGGCCTTTTTCCCGGAAAGGATGTCGATGGGGTGGTCGCCCACCATAACCGTTTTTTCAGGAGTGACTATCAATAGCTCCATAGCCCGCCGAAGATGATCGATATCCGGTTTAGGTCTGTTAACCTTTTCCCGCGGTAAAAAGACCTCAACGTATTGTTCTAAATCAGGGAAGACCCTATAAACCGATTTTCCGGAATTCCTGGTCAGGATTGCAATCTTAAGGCCTCTATTCTTCAAACGCTGCAAAACCATCCGTGTAGCAGGAAAGAGATTTTCCGGCGAGGCTGCTTCCCATTCTCTTCTCTCGATGAGGATCATGGCTTGAGTATAAAAATCATCAACGAAAAAACTTCCTTGGGTGGATAGTTGGTCCTTCAAGGCTGACGCTAATTCCAAAAGATAGGGAGGATCCGGGGGTAAAGGATTCTTTAAACCAATGGAGGCCGCCAGGTTGAGGATTTCTCTTCTTAGGGCTTTAAAGTCAATTTCAAGCCGGGCCAGGGTCCCGTCAAAATCAAATAAAATAGCTTCAATCTGTATAAAGAGGGGATGCATTGGCTGTCTTTCGTCAAGCCATTTAAATGTTAAATCCATTGCCTTTGTCAAGAAAAAATGATACGTTTATTGCGCATTTTTACCTTTGGGTGGAAAGGGGGTAATCTTTTTGGATTGGAATTGGTTAAGCTGGGGATTATTAGTCGTTGCCGTGGCGGTGGCCTTCTTCCTCATCAGGACCTTAATTCAGATTAAAAGGACAATCGCCAATCTGGAGGTTTCCCTCCACTCCTTGGAGAAGGAAGTCACTCCCTTGGTTCGGAATCTGAAAGAAACCTCTGAAAGCGTTAATCAGATTCTCGCCCAGGCTCAAGAACGATTCAAGCAAATGGAGACCCTGTTCCAGACTTTAAAAGAATCGGCCAGGATCTTTTCCGTGATCAACCGGGTCCTGAACGGCGGGGTCACTTCAACTCTGGTTAATTTGGCCGGCTTGACGGTGGGAGTCAAAGCCGCCGGACGAAAGCTGTTTAAAAGTAAAGATAAAGGAGGCAAATAACATGGCAGAGGACAGAGGTTGTTCAGGAAGTGCAGTTGTTTTATCTTTTTTATTGGGCGGGGTGGTTGGTGCGGCCTTGGCCATCCTCTATGCCCCCTGGGAAGGGAGTAAGTCCAGAGAAAAGCTGAAAGACTTTGCCGATGAGATGAAGGAAAAATCGGACCATGTTTCCGAGGAGTGGAAAGAAAAGGCGGCGACGTTTATTGAAAAAGGCAAAGAGTTTGTAGAACAAAAAAGGGGCATCCTCTCCTCAGCCTTTGATACCGGCAAGGAAGCCATGATGAGAGAAAAAGAGGACTTGAGAAAATCGGAAGGAATTTAAACCCGGGTTAACAACGATCTTCAAAAATCCTGGCCATCTTTTACGTCCTCTCCAGTCTCGGCCTGATTAGACTGGAGGGGATCTCGTCCCTTAATTTCTTAGAAATTGTGGGCCGTCCTATAAAATATCAAATCAATCCATGGTTGCTCCGGCCGACCTAAAACAATCACTAATCGATTCTCAGTCTCAACGCCGAGAGTTGGCGGCTATCTATTCCCGCCTTCCTCAAACGCACTGCCGCCGTCAGGCTCTTTGTTGCAGCCTCCTCCCGGAGATGACCTTATTAGAGGCGCTCCAAGTCTTAGAAAAAATCGCCGAAATGCCCGCCTCTCAGAGAATTGACCTGACCCGTAGGATCACTCGGTACTTTTTTCTTAATCCAATTGAAATAACGGCCTGTCCTTTTTTAGTGGATCGGGCCTGTCTGATTTATTCGGACCGGCCCTTTGGCTGTCGGGCTTATGGTCTTTGGTCTAAAAATTATTATGAGAGGTTATTTGAGCAAAGCCGCCAAGCCAAAATGTTTTCCCAACAGCAATGGGAAAAATTGGGAGTAACCCTGCCCAAAGAGGTGGTTGCTTTTACTGTTCCTTATTGTTCTTCAGTTCAACTTCTCTCCCACTCCTTTATCAGCGACGAATCTCTTTTGTCGGCATGGGATAATATAGAGAGCTTGTCACAGACCCTTTCTCCCGGCCATCACCAATTTAAAACCGGCTATCTTTCCGATTTCGGTTTTTTCTTGGCCGGTCTGTTCTTCGGCATACCCGAAGCGCTTCGGCTAAAATTATTAATCGTCCGTGAGATAGTTAATACAGGCAGCTCTGGCCGAGTGTCAGCTTTGAAAAAGCGATGTTTTGATCTTTTTGCAGGGTCATGATTTTTAAAGGGTTTTTTCCTGATGGCGTTTCCCATGGTGAAAGCAAAATCGAAGCTTGAAACGGTTGGTTTTCCCTCCGGATCTGTCAAGGGTTTACTCCGTTTTATCAAACCTGATCGGATTCTAAAAGAACTGAGGGAGATATCTTCGGCGAGAATTCTATTTAACTAAAATCATAAAAATTATTTTCTTTATTTAAGACCCTGACGGATTTTTCCCTGATAACGGCCATATTCTCCAAGCGGACCCCGCCCCAGCCGGGGAGATAAATACCCGGCTCGATGGTTATGACCATATCTGAAGCTAAGGGAACGGGTTTAACCGGGCTGATACTGGGCAGTTCATGAGTGGCCAATCCGACGCCGTGCCCCAAAGAATGTTTAAAGTATTTGCCATATCCGGCTTTGTCGATAACCGAACGGGCCAGGGCATCCCCGTCTGCAGAGGTTAGTCCGGCCCTGATCCCTTTCTCGGCCTTAAGTTGAGCCAGACGAACCAACGAATAAACCTCCTTAAAACGGTCGGATGGGGGTCCCAAACAAACGGTCCGGGAAAGATCGGAACAATATCCTTTCCACTTACTGCCGAAATCGAACAAAATCGGTTCCCCCCGGCGGATCTCCCGATCCGATGGTTCGGCATGAGGCAGGGCGGCATTTGGACCGGAGGCCACTATGGGATCAAAGGCCAGATCCTCTCCACCCTTTTGAAAAATCGTTTTCTTTAGCTCCCAAGCGATTTGCTTTTCGGTCTTTCCTGGCCGCAAGGCCTTGCAGACCTGGGAGAAAGCCTCTTCGGTGATACGTAAGGAATGTTTGATTGCTTCAATCTCTTTTTTATCTTTTCGGCTCCTCATTTCTTCGACTATCTGATAGGTCGGCCTAAAGGAAATATCTTTATTCACAGACCGGATCAACCTTCTGAAACGCCGATAGGTATGATAAGTAACTGAAAAGCCCTCGAAGACCAAGGAACGCCACTTGGTTAGCCGGTCGGCAATTTCCGGCCAGGAGGCTTCCAGGCCTTTTCGATAAATAAAAGGGGTGTATCCTCTGGCCTGCGTTTGGGCCTCTCCTTCAAAACGCGGATCCGTTCCCAGGATAAGCTGGCCCTCTCCAACAATGAGAAATCCGGAGGATTCATTAAGCTGGGGGTCTCCGGGTTTGAATCCGCTTAGATACCGCCGGTTTTCCGGTTGAAAGACAATAATACCGGTCAGAGATCTTTTTCTTAACTCCTCTAAAAGAATCCGGACCCTTTTATTATAAGGATTTGGAAGGCGGTCCTTTTTAATCATTGATTTATCCCCAAGACTTTTTAATCCCTTGACTTCTTTACGATAATAATTAAAATAGTGTAATTAATATTTAAACCGATTAGGGACTTATGCCGGAATTACAATATTTTACTCCGAGGGAAATCCTGGTCATTGATAAAGCCCTGGAGATATCCGAAGATGTAACCTGTAACCATTACCATATTTCCGCCGGAAATTGGAAAAAATATGGGTTCGAGGTTTCCAATCTGGCCCAGTTAAATGAGGAGGAAATTACCCCTCATGGCCTGGCACAGATTGCCCGTTATGTCTTCCCCTTTCCTTATCGTATCCCGATCTATGCACCCAGAGATTATTACCGCATCTGCCTTCAGGATCATAATATCCTGCGGGTTATCGAACGAGAGGACGGCGTAACGTTATTCCCCTTAATGGTTTACATCTTAACCCATGAACTAGTCCATATCATCCGGTTCAGAAAATTTATGCAGCGTTTTGATGTGGATGAAGAAGAAAAAGAAATTGAGGAAGGCAAAGTTCATCAAACGACCTATCAAATTCTGAAATCGTTAAAAGGAATCAATTTAAATCCTGTTTTTGAATCTTATCTGGGGCATCGTTGCCCAACGGAAATATCATAAGTAGTTCAGGAGGTTTATTCAATGCCGATTTATGAGTATGAATGTCAAAATTGTAACCAAATCACCGAGGCCATGCAGAAATTTTCTGATCCGCCATTGAGCGAATGTCCTCATTGCCAAGGAACGTTGCGGAAAATGATTTCCCAAAGCAGTTTTCACCTGAAAGGCGGCGGCTGGTACGTCACCGATTATTCTCGCAAAGGGGATTCCGCCTCCCCGGCGAAAAAAGACAAGCCGGCTGAATCCAGCCAGAAGACCGCTGAAAAAGCAAGCGACACCAGTCCCGGATCATCCACGCCCTCTCCTGCCGGGACATCGGAGACAAAATCCTAATCAGAGTGGGGGAAAGATGAGGGAGGAGACACGGCGTTTCAGGGTAAATCTTTTACACCTCCTCTCCCATTCTTTATCCCTTACTATTTTTCCTTCTTCATCTTAATGGCTTCCATCGACTCCATAAATCGATTTATCTGTATCCATGGCCATTTTTATCAGCCTCCCAGGGAAAATCCCTGGCTGGAGGCCATAGAAAAAGAAGGAAGCGCCGCTCCGTTTCATGACTGGAATGAGCGTATCACCGCCGAATGCTATGCCCCGAACGCCCGCTCCCGAATTATGGATGACCGGGGGAAAATAGCCCGGATCAGCAATAATTACGAAAAAATCAGCTTCAACTTCGGCCCTACGCTCTTATCTTGGCTGGATGAACATGCCGGGGTTGCGCTTAAAGGAATCCAAGAGGCCGATTTTCTATCCCAAAAAAATCATCAAGGCCATGGCAATGCCCTGGCCCAGGCCTATAATCATATCATCCTTCCTCTTGCCAAAGATAGGGACCTCTTGACACAGGTCCGCTGGGCCAAGGCCGAATTCATCAAAAGATTCCATAGGGACCCGGAAGGGATGTGGCTCCCGGAAGCGGCGGTGAATTTAAAAACCTTAACGGCCCTAAACCAGGAAGGGATCAAATTCACTATCCTGGCCCCTCATCAGGCCAGACGATTTCGGCCCACCGGGGAAAATTCTTGGCAGGATCTCCAGAGCAACATCAATCCCCGGCGTCCCTATTGGTGCCAACTCCCTAATGATCAGCGGATTACCCTGTTTTTTTATGATGGCGGCTTATCTCATGCTATTGCCTTTGAAAATCTCCTGCAAAACGGGGAAAGACTATATCATCGTCTACTAAGCGGTTTTGATTCGCAGGATGAAGGCCCTCAGTTGGTTCATGTGGCTACGGACGGGGAATCTTATGGCCACCATCGTCCTTTTGGAGATATGGCCCTGGCCTATGCTCTCCATCTATTGGAAGAAGATCCCTCTATCCGCTTGACAAATTATGGATGGTTCCTGGAGCATCACCCTCCTCAATTTGAAGTGGAAATCAATGAGAATACCTCCTGGAGCTGTTGCCATGGTATTGAGCGATGGCGCTCTGATTGCAGCTGCCGGCTGGGGGGGCCGGAACAACATCAGGCCTGGCGAGCGCCCTTACGAGAGGGTCTGGACTATTTAAAGAATGAACTGGACCTGCTCTTTGAAAATCAGGGCGCGCGTTTTCTGAAAGATCCCTGGCAGGCCAGGGACAGCTACATCCAAATCATCTTAGACCGATCTACGGAAACCCTGGACCGTTTTTTCCTGGATCAGGGCAAGAAGCAGCCTCTCTCTTTGCCGGAACGGGTCGCTGTTCTTAAGCTTCTGGAGATGCAGCGTCACGGGATGCTGATGTTTACCAGCTGCGGTTGGTTTTTCGATGAAATCAGCGGGCTGGAGACCACCCAAATCCTCAAATATGCCTGCCGGTCTATCCAATTGGCCAAAGACTTCGCTAAGGATGTAGAAGAACCTTTCCTGAATTATCTTAAAAAGGCGCCCAGTAATCTGAAAGAAATTGGAAATGGGGCGAAAATATGGGAGGTCAAGATCCGCCCTAATATGGTCGATCTTGATCGGATGATCGCCCACACCGCCATCAGCTCGATCAATAAAGAAGATCAAACCGACCTGGTCTATTGTTATCGAATAAGCGATCGGGATCAGGTGATACTCCCCCAGAACGGCTCCCATCTCTCCATCGGCCGTATGAAAGTGGTTTCGACCGTCACCATGGAAGAAGAGAAAATGATTTTCTCCGTCCTTCATTTTGGGGGAATTGATTTTCAATGTCTTTTGAAGCCTTTTCGTACCCTTGAAGAATATGAAGCCCTTAAGCAGGAAATGTTGACCCTTTATAAAACCGCTTCCTTAGGTGACGTCTACGATTGGCTGAAAAACCAATTCGGCCCCCGGCGTTTTTATCTAAAGGACCTCTTTTCAGAAGAACGGCAGCAGCAGATTGAAATCCTCTTGCAAGATCGTTTGGACAATCACCTCCGGGTGCTCGGGGATTGGATCAAGGAAGATGCCCGAACCCTTGTTAAACTCCTCGATATGGGGATCGTCCTGCCCAAACCCCTGACCATGGCTTTAACCTTGCTTATGGAACAGGCCCTACAGAAAGGCATTGAAGAGGCCTTTTCCGCAGCTCCGCGCTTCGAACCCCTGGAAGCCTTTTTTCAGCGTTCTCTGGAACTGGGAACCCCTTTACCTAAAGAACAAATCAAGCAGCGGATCCTGCGAAGCATGAAGCTGGCCTTCGAACACATAACCGACTATCCTGATCCCGAGGTTCTCTTTGCGGCCATTTCCAGAGTGATTCGCATCTGCAAGCAAAATGATGTGCCTCTAAATCTCTGGAACCTTCAAAACAGTTTTTTGGACGTCTGTCGAATTCTTCCCCAGACTTCTTTGGAGGCTAAAGCAAAGTATCAAGCTTTTGCTCAAGAAATCGATATCCCGGCCGACATCATTCGCTGGGAGGTGGGATGAAAGATCAACTGAACGCCCTAGTCAGAGGGGAATACCATGATCCCCATGGGATCCTCGGTAGCCATCCCTATAAAATCGGGGCGAACAGCGGCGTCATCCTCCGGGCCTTTCACCCCGATGCGGTGGGTGTTTCTCTTTTATTGGCAGACCGTTCCCTGGACCTGACCCGCCTTCACCCCGGTGGCATATTCGAAATCGACTTGCCTAACCTTTCCTGGCCCCTTGCCTATCGTTTTTGTTTTTCTTTTTCTGACGGCAACCATTGGGAGACCGAAGACCCATACCGTTTTCCCCCAACATTGGGGGATATGGACCTTCACCTCTTTAATGAAGGTAATCATTTACGCCTTTATGATATTTTGGGGGCTCATATTCGGGAGGTTGACGGTGTCTCCGGGGTCTCCTTTGCCGTCTGGGCACCCAATGCCAAGGGAGTGAGTCTTCTGGGGGACTTTAATCGTTGGGACGGACGCCTCTTTCCGATGCGCATGATGGGCAGTTCGGGTATTTGGGAACTCTTTGTCCCAGGACTGGTCTCCGGGCTTCTCTATAAATTTGAGATCAGGACACAAGAAGGGCTTCTGCGTATTAAGACCGATCCCCTGGCCTTTTCCATGGAACTGCCTCCGGCCATGTGCTCACGAATCTGGGACCTTTCCAGATATCAATGGGGCGATGACCAGTGGATGGAAAACCGATCCAAGATTAACTGGCGAGCCTCTCCCCTGGCCGTTTTTGAGTGCCACCTGGGTTCATTCCGTCAGGTTCCTGAAGAAGGAAACCGGCCTTTGACTTATCGGGAAATGGCCCCTTTTATTATCGAAGAAATGAAGCGCTATGGGTTTACTCATTTGGAACTTATGCCGATATCCGAACACCCTTTTGACGGTTCCTGGGGATATCAGGTCACCGGATATTATGCCCCCACCAGCCGCTACGGCACTCCGGATGACTTTCGCTACTTGATCGACGCCTGCCATCAGGCCGGTCTGGGGGTCATTCTGGATTGGGTCCCGGCCCATTTTCCTAAGGATGATTACAGCCTGCGATGGTTTGACGGAACGGCCCTTTATGAACACGCCGACCCCCGCAAAGGGGAACACCAGGATTGGGGCACCTTGATTTTTAATTTCAGCCGGAATGAGGTCCGCAACTTTCTCCTGGCCAATGCCCTCTTTTGGCTGGATCAATATCATATCGACGCCCTGCGCGTGGACGCCGTGGCCTCCATGATCTATTTGGACTACAGCCGTAAAGAAGGGGAATGGATCCCCAATCAATACGGAGGCCGGGAGAATTTAGAAGCCATCTCTTTTTTAAAGATTATGAATGAAAAGGTCTACGGCCTTTTCCCGGGTTGTTTCACCGTGGCCGAGGAATCCACCGATTGGGGAGGTGTAACGGCCCCGGTTTATTTGGGCGGTCTGGGGTTTGGCTTCAAATGGAATATGGGCTGGATGCACGACACCTTGCTTTATTTTTCCAAGGATCCGGTCCATCGCTGTTTTCATCATAACCAGTTGACTTTTTCCATGCTCTATGCCTACTCGGAAAATTTTATTTTGCCTCTTTCCCATGATGAGGTGGTTCACGGAAAAGGGGCCTTGCTCTCTAAAATGCCCGGAGACACCTGGCAAAAATTTGCCAATCTCAGGACCCTCTTAGGCTATATGTATACCCATCCCGGTAAAAAACTCCTCTTTATGGGAACTGAACTGGCCATGGACCGCGAATGGGATCACGATCAGAGTCTGGACTGGCATTTGGAAGATGATCCTAGACGAAAAGGGTTGCAGAATTTCCTGGCCGATCTGGGAAAATTGTATTTGGAGGAGCCGGCCTTTTGGGAAAAAGACCATCATCCCGAAGGGTTCCGCTGGATCGATTGCCAGGACTGGCAGCAATCGGTGGTTTCTTTTATCCGGCGGTCCAAGGAAAGCTGGGCGGTGGTACTTTTTAATCTGACTCCGGTCCCTCGCTTCGGATACCGCATCGGCGTTCCTTCGGCCCCTCATTATCGCGAAGACATTAACAGCGACTCCGAATGGTATGGCGGCAGCAATCTGGGAAACCTGGGGGTCCTTAAAACCGACCCTATACCTTTTCATGCCTACAACCAGTCTTTGCTTTTAACCCTTCCACCTTTATCCTGCCTTATCCTTAGGCCGGTGATCGGATAAATTTTAATGGGACATTTTAAAATCAACGAAAAAGATATTTTTTTTATCTTGAAAAGTCAGTTGAATTACGGAAGGCTCTGCGAGCTTCCGCGATATAGGGATCTCGATGAGGAAACCTTGGACATGCTGGTCGTAGAGGCCCTCAAATTCGCCAAAGGGGTAGTCGAACCGCTGCAGGAAATCGGCGAACAGTGGGGAGTCCGTTATGAAAACGGAGAGGTCCATTGTGCCCCGGAATTTAAAGAGGCCTTCCGGCTCTATGGGGAAAACGGCTGGACTGCGGCGGCCCGGAGTCCCCGCTACGGAGGCCAGGGATTTCCGCACATGATGCGGATCGTCGTCAACGATTGCATGTATGGGGCGGCCCAGTCCTTCAATATGGCCCCCAGTCTGACTCATGGGGCAGCCCATCTAATCGAAACCTTCGGCAATGATGAGTTGAAAGAACGTTATGTCCCCAAGATGTATAACGGCCAATGGGCCGGGACAATGTGCCTTACCGAGCCGAATGCCGGATCCAACCTGGCGGCCCTTCGAACCACGGCCTATCCTCAAGGGGAGGCCTATAAAATCAAGGGCAATAAAATATTCATCTCCTGGGGCGACCATGATCTGGCCGAAAATATCATCCATCTGGTCCTGGCCCGTATTGCCGGTGCCCCGGAAGGAGTCAAAGGAATTTCTCTTTTTGTCGTCCCCAAAATACGGGTGAATTCGGACGGTTCATTAGGAAAGGCCAATGATGTCCTTTGCGCCGGGGTGGAAAAGAAACTCGGTCTCCACGCCTCCCCCACCTGTTCGCTGAATTTCGGCGACCAGGATGATTGTCTGGGGTATCTTTGCGGGCAGCCCAATCAAGGGCTAGCCCATATGTTCCAGATGATGAATCAGGCCCGGATCAATACCGGGGTCAGCGGCATGGCCCTGGCCAGCACGGCTTACTTAAATGCCCTGGTCTATGCTAAGGAACGGATTCAGGGGTCTGATCTGGCCGGCCGCAAACCCGGATATGTGCCGATCATTAACCACCCTGATGTCCGGCGGATGCTTCTTTGGATGAAGGCCACGGTCGATGGCATGCGCTCCATGATCTATGCCGGGGCCTACTTTTCGGACCTGGCCTTGGAACTGCCGGAAGGAGATGACAAACGCCATTATCAAGCCTTGGTCGAATTTCTGACTCCGATTATTAAGGCTTACTGTTCGGACATGGGGTTCCGGGTTTGTGAAACGGCCATCCAATGTCTGGGGGGTTACGGCTTTTGCCGGGAATATCCCCTGGAACAGTATTTGAGGGACGCCAAGATCATGTCTCTTTATGAAGGGACCAATGGGATTCAGGCCATGGACCTCATGGGCAGGAAAATGAGGATCAATCAAGGCGCCCCTTTTCAGGCCTTTGTAGCGGAGATCGAGACCTTTTACCGAGAAAACCTGGAAGATCCCTTCCTGGGAAAAACGATCCGAGAATTTGCCGGGGTTTTTCAAAAATTAAAGGAAGTTGCTGAAACCCTTTCCCAAATGTCGGCCGCCGACCCCATGCAGTGGGCCTCTCAGACCTATCCGGCCCTCCTTTGTTTCGGCGAGGTCATCGTTGCCTGGCGACTGCTCGACCTGGCCTTGATCGCCCGGAAACAATTGGAAGCGGATCCGGGAAATAGCTATTATACCGGAAAAGTTCTTCAAGCGACTTATTGGACGGAAACAAATCTTCCTATTACCCTCGGCCGTTTGGAAACTTGTCTGCGAACCGGCCGGGAGGTGGTCGAAATCCCGGAGGAGGCTTTCTAAAGAACCCCTTCCCAATCTGAATTCTTTCCTATTTATATTAAAGGAAAAAATTTAAAATTTACTGAAAACACACAATATTTACGAAAAAAAATTTTATCGGAGATTATTTTCCCCTCTCATCTTTTTCCCAATTTCTATTGACAATCCCCATTTTTTTTGTAATGGTTAGGCACCTTGTCTCTCGGCAAGGTCATGTTGCTCTTTGTGAAACTAATTCTTTTTGGAGGTCACCATGACTTTTACCGCTTTTGTCGAAGGACCCCTGGTTTGGATTGCTTTTCTAACCTTCTTAATAGGAAGCGCCTTGCGGCTCATCCTATTCATAACCCTAAGCAGAAAAAAAGACAAACCCATCTATCGTTATTTCAGTCTGAAGTGGATGCTCCTTTCCATCTTCCGCTGGCTCTTCCCGGCTAATCCGGATCTCCAAAAGAATCCCGTTTTTTCCATCCTCGGTTACATCTTTCATATATGTTTACTGGCCGTGCCACTCTTTTACAGCGCCCATATGGCCCTCTGGCAGGAAAGCCGCTTTAAATGGAGCTGGTGGACCATGCCGGACAATTGGGCCGATTGGATGACCCTGATCGTTATTGCGGTGGCCATCTTTTTCATCATCCGCCGGATCATCGTCTCCTCAGTCCGGATCATTACCACACCTTCCGATTATCTCTTGATCATCATCTGCGCTCTGCCTTTCATAACCGGCTACCTGAATACCCATCCGGACGGAACGGCCTATCAATGGACCACGTCCATAATACCTTTTTATGGTCAATACGCCACCACGATCCATATCCTCAGCGGCGCTTTAATGTTAATCGTCGTGCCTTTTACCAAACTCTCACATTGGATTCTGTTCTTCGTCTCTCGATCGGTTATCGGTATTGAGTTCGGGCGACGGAACTATTCAGTATAACCATTAACTTTTAGGAAGGGAACAATTTATGGCTGAAGCGCAAACCCAACCCATAACGATCAACCCGGAATCAATCCGTCAGGCAGTGGATGCCCGGATGAACGCCCGTCTGAAGATGTGGATGCGCATCTGTGCCCACTGCGGTCTCTGTGCCGATACCTGCCACTTTTTCACTGCCAAGAACGGGGACCCACGGATGGTTCCCTCCTTTAAGGCCCAAAAATTAAAGAAACTGGTCAAGAAGAAGGGGAACGTGGATGAGGCCTTCATGCAGGAACTGTATGACACGGCCTACGGCGAATGCACCCTCTGCCGCCGCTGCACCCTTTATTGCCCCTTCGGCATTGATATGGCCATGATGGTGGCCACCATGCGGGGCATTCTGACTTCCCAGGGTTTGACCCCGGAAGGGCTGAAAGCGGCCATTCAAAATTATCTGGAAACCGGTAATCAGATGGCCGTCAGTGAAGAGGACTGGGTGGAAACCCTGAAATGGATGGAAGAAGAACTGCAGGAAGAGCTCCCCGGCGCGACCATTCCTATTGATAAAAAAGGCGCCAACATCATGTATACGGTTAATGCCCGGGAGCCGAAATATTATCCCCAGGATATTCAACTGGCGGCCAAGATCTTTCACGTGGTCGGCGAGGACTGGACTTTCCCCAGTAAACCGGGGTGGGATGACACCAACCTGGCCATGTTCGCCGGAGATATAAAAAGCGCCTCTTATATTGTAAAATTAATAAAGGATGCCGCGGAGGAATTACAAGTCAAGCGTGTCGCCATAACGGAGTGAGGCCACGCTTACCGGGCCGTTCAGTTTGAAGGGCCGATCTGGTTAAGCGGTGATTATAAGTTTGAGGTGGTTCACAGCGTCAAACTATTTGCCGAATACATCCGCGACGGGCGGTTAAAATTCACTCATAAAATTAAAGAACCCATTACTTATCAAGATCCTTGCAACGTCTCCCGCAGCGGAGGCCTGGCCGATGATGCCCGCTATATCATGAGTCATATTGCCGAGGATTTCCGAGAAATGCAGCCCCATGGCAATGACAATTATTGTTGTTCCGGCGGCGGCGGGGCCATCCCTATGGGACCGCCTTTCAAAAAACGCCGCATAGAAGCCGGGAAGGTCAAGGCCGACCAGATCAAGGCCACCGGGGCCAAAATCGTCATCTGCCCCTGTCACAACTGCTATGATCAATGCAAAGATCTGAGCAAAGAATACGACCTGGGCGTCAAAATTATGTCTTTCAAGGAAATCTTTGAGGAGATCATGTATATCCCTGAAGAACTGAAGGCCAAAGAAGAAGAAGAGGCCGCCGAAGAATAATTCGGGATCATTAGTTCGGAGTTCGGAGAAACAAAAAGGCCGCTCATTACTGAGCGGCCTTTTTTATGGAAAGACATCAACTTGCCTTGCCATGCGAAGGCTATTAGCTGGCGTAGACAACCTCCCCCTCATGGGCATATTCGGCCATAAGGGTAGTTCTGTTCTCATATTCTTCCGGGGTCATGGTAATGATATCGAGGGGCACTAAAAATTTTTTAATAGTCCTAATTTCAGCATCTTTAGTCATTTCAGCCCGTTTGAAGATATTCTTTCTCCTGAATTCCTCCGAGACAATGACAATATCAATATCGCTTTCTCCTGTAGCTGTTCCTTTGGCCTGAGACCCAAAGACAATAATCTTGGAAATCTTTAACCCTTCTTCTTTGAGGCAAGCTGAGAAAAAACGAACTACTTCTTTAGCTCTTTTTTGAGCCATTTCAAGACCTTCTTGGTCAGACCCCTTATTTTTTTTTAATCTCATTTAGAGCTAGGGTATCCATGTTTTTTGACCTTGCGGAAACCAGAATTTAGACATAAGAAGGAACCTCGTGGAATTCCAAGGGCCTAAGGATAAAATCTTCTTTCGGTTCGATATATCAGTCAGGTTTGGTATCCATTAGGAACTCAATGAAGTCCGCCATCGGCATAGGTTCCGAAACCTTCTCCGAATACTCTTTTAGATCGGAGAGATATCCCTCAATAGCTTCCTCTATAAAAATTCAAACTTCAGCCTTTCAAGTTATCCTTTTGCAAACTTTGCAGCCAGATATACAAACGAACCATCCTTACATTAAAAATATATTCTCCTCTAACTTCCCCCGATTTCAAGACTTTTAAAGATTTCATTTTTTGCAAAAAATTATTGAATTTTTTGTTTTCCGTTTCAGAAAGATCAGTAACAATCTCCGACTTATTGAAGCTCATGGCATTCGAGCTTAACTTGGCTATTTTAGTTAAGATAGAATGATAATCCTCACTTCTAAGTGCCTTATATACCTGTTGGTCCACATATTTTTTCCCAACCTCATCGGCAGCCAGCATGACGGCATTAATTGCATCATCTTCGTCAATAATACTATCTTTATCGATCCAATAAGTAGCATCTCCTACTAAATGCATGATCTTTGGAAAGCCGGCTGAATAATAGGTCAAATACTCCATAGCCTTTTTATCAACAGTCATTTGGACTGAATTAAAAGCCCGTTCAAAAAATTCTTTCATCTCCTCTTCGGTCATAATTTCTATTTCAATAATATCGAAGATTCGATCTATCGGTTGGTGTTTTTGGATCATTTCTCTACGCCGTTCTTCAACCCCGCATAACATTAGGAGGAGAGGGAGAGTATCTTTGGACATAGCATTGGTATCTATAAGTCCTTTGATAAAATGGGCGAACTGTGGATCGCCGGTAATTCCATTAATTTCGTCCAATACCAAGAAAATTCCTTTAACTCCAGTATCCTTAAGTCTTTCCTTGACTTCTGAAAGAAATCCCAACATTCCGAAAGGGGTTGAAAGATTCGGAGCTTCTTTTTTTAAAGCTTCCGCATTGATGGTAAATCCAAAAAGTTCTTGTCTCCCGATATATTTGGCTAGCCAATTACGCACCTTCTCCGATCGCCTCGGATCGAACACCCCCGAACGGATGGTCGCTTCCAATATAGCAGATGCTGCTTCAGACAAATTTCGCGCACCTCCTAGAGGAGTGTATATGGCATGAAGTCCAAAATCTCTCTCCGCAATCCATTGGACAAATCCAGCCACTGAACTTTTTCCAATCCCATACTCTCCTTGTATATAGACAGCAACCGGTTTCCCCTCCGCCACTTGTCCAGCTCCACGTTTTAAAATTCGTTCTATTTGCCCGGCCCGTCCAACAAATAAATCGACCGGAACAGGTTGACCTGGATAAAAAGGACTTTTTCCTTTTGAATTTTCCGCCATTTTATCTCTCCTCTTAAAAACTCAATTCAGGGGTTTGATACTTTACATTATGAGGTATGATCGTTTAAAATAGAAGTTATTTTTTAGTAAACGGGAGAATAGGCAAACCGCATACCTGTCTCTTTCATATCTCTTCAGTTTTAACTTGGCTTTATTTATTGTTAATATTTTAGAAGACCTTTTGAAACCCAAATCCGACTTGAAAAAAATGCTGGTCACCGGTGAGTATATTTTTGATGCCCATTTCCTTCATCAGGACCATGGAGGTCAGATCGGTGAAAGAAATAAAAGGGGCGTCCTTGAAACGCCGTCTCAAATCCCAAGCCTGATTAAAGCGGTCGGAGGAGATTGTTTCTATCATGATATATCCCAAGGAGGCCGAAGATAAAAGCCCCTCGATAAATTCCAAGGCCTCGGTGCTGTTTTCACGACGGAAGAGAAGGGTAATCAATTCATCAAGCACAAAATCACTGGAAACAATTTCGGCCTTTCGTTTAGCCGCTTCCCGGTAAAAACGGACGACATCCTGATGATGGGAATCCTTTTTATGTCCCAGGGCGACCCAGCCCCAGGTATCCACAAAAATCCGGTCTTTCATAGATTATAACTTTCCATAGAGACTTTCTTCAATTTCCTTAGAAGATAAGGAGGGACCGCTTAATCGGCCAATCACTTTCAGGAAGGGATCAGACTGTTCTTCCTTATCCCTTTTATGAGATTCAAAGCCCAGAAAGCGCTCTAATTCAGTTTCTCGGATTCTCCACAAACGCCCGGCCTTGACCCCTTTGATTTTTCCTTTTCGAAGCCATTCCCTTATGCTTCTCGGACTAACCGAGATGCGGGCGGCGGCCTCTTCGGGTGCTAATAATATGTCCATAACATACCTCTATGTCTTTTTATGTACATTTATACCATTTTATATCCATATTTGTCAAATTATTTAAGGCAAAAGAATAGGCAGGGATTAAGAGGGTTGAAGCTTGAAGAGAGAGAATAGATGGCGGCAGAATAGCTCGGAGTTTTATAGAGACGAAAGGCCGCTCATTATTGAACGGCTTTCCCTTTTAAAAAATCTGTGGAATCAGGCGCTCTTGGCCTGGCGATGACTGACCTCCATATATTTACGCAGGACGGTATTGATCCGGCTTTGATATCCCGGCCCTGATTTCTTGAAGAAATCTACCAGGTCCGGATCAAGTCGAATAGTGATCTGCTTTTTCTTCCCCGGCCATAACACCGCCTCCTTAAAAAAAGGTTCCTCCAATTCCGGGATGTCGGAAAAATCGAGATCTTTATCTTTCATGGCCTTAATTTTCGCCCAATCGGTTTTTGATGTCTTTTCCATAATATTGGCGTTCCTT
>Ga0233425_10002171_pt1 | contig 39854 bp, 40 predicted proteins | sample Watercolumn_Towu_2_FD_181712 | JGI IMG/M metagenome (GOLD analysis project Ga0233425, IMG submission 181712) | Freshwater microbial communities from Lake Towuti, South Sulawesi, Indonesia - Watercolumn_Towuti2014_140_MG | ecosystem: Environmental > Aquatic > Freshwater > Lake | place...
TGGGGGCTAAAAAAAGAAAAAGGGGTTACCTTTTCGAATCACGGCTTTGATGAAAAGAAGCCGCAGGTAAGATTCCACAGAGCAGGACCCCGATCAAAGGCATGATGGTCATCGTTTTCAGGGCGGCGGGCACTCCCCAATAATCAGCCACCAGTCCCAGCAGAGTTACGCCTAACCCGCCTGTTCCGATGGCAAAGCCGACCATAAGGCCCGAGGCCATTCCCAGTTTGCCCGGCAAAAGGTCCTGAGCCATGACTACGGTTACCGAAAAGCTGGATATCAGGACAAAACCGGCTAAAGCCAGGACGATAAAGGTACTCCAGCCCTGGACATTCACAAATAGTATCAGCAGCGGAATCATCAGGAGCATGCTCAGAGTGATAAAGTTTTTATGGCCCCAGCGGTCGGCCAGTGGGGCACCGGCCACAGTCCCGAGTGTCCCGGAGATGAGGAAAGTGGTGACCATTTTCCCGGCCAGCAAGGGATCTCCTTTGAGGTAATTGATATAATAAAAAGGGATAAAACTGACCAGGCCCATTTGCATCCAGGACCGCATCGTTACAATAAGAATCAAAATAATCAGCTTGCCGAAAGAGCCGGTGGACTTGGGTTGGGTGATCAGTGACTCCTTCTTTTCCGAGGGACTGGAATATCGAAGGCCGGGAAGCATAAAAAGAAAAAGAATCGCCACAACCAATCCGGGGAAACAATAGAACAAGGTTCCTGACAAAGAGAAATGGGTCACCAGATAGGTAAGGGTAAAAGGACCTAAGGCAAATCCAAGATTTCCTCCAACGGCAAAAATCGACATCCCGGAAGCCTTCTTTCGGCCAATGAAGAAATGAGCGGTCTTAAATCCTTCCGGGTGAAAGGCGGCCACGCCCAGACCTCCTATAACCACTAGGAAGATTAACACTTCATAACTGGGAGAAAGACCACTGAGACCGATCCCCACTCCGGCTGTCAATACCCCCAAGGGTATGAGCCATATTTTGGGTCGGATATCGGATAAATACCCGAAAATAGGCTGGATGATGGAAGAAGTGAGATTGGAGGCCAGTAGGACCATCCCGGCTGCGGTATAAGAGAGACCCAAGGCCTCTTTCATAAAAGGCAGGAGGGCCGGGACCGCTCCCTGGTTAACGTCCGTAATCAAATGGGTCACACTTAAGAAAAGGAGGACTTTTAAATTCACAGGCAGCCTGTCTTTTTAGGATCCGGTGGTCCCCCCCCTCCAGAGAGGAGGACATGGTTATTTGTTATGGATTCAGCTGTTTGGGGAAAAATAGTTAACTCAATGAAAATACATACCTTATTTAAAACGTGGTTCCCTTTTTTGACGATTTTGGCCGAAGAGGCTTTTAGGGGTAGACCGCCTCTTAAAACCTGACGGGAGTAAGGGGCTGGGGTCTTCGGAAAGGCCTTCGGTTTGAATGATCCTCCAAAAGATCGGACCCTTAATGATTTGGCCGGTTCATCAAAAATCATCAAGGGTTTATCCTTGACTAATTAGGGAAAACACACTAAGGTTTAATGTTTAATTTCTGAGTATGCCTTAGAGGTTTTTTTATCATAGCCAGTTTGAAGGATTTCGTCAATGGAAGAAGAAAGCCAATTGCGGCAGCAACGTCTGAAAAAAGCAGAAGATCTAAAAATAATGGGGATAGATCCCTATCCCAGTTTTAATCGTATCAGTCATAAAATCATCCAGATTCATGACCAGTTCGGTGCCCAGGAAGGTTTCGAGGCCGAAACCCCGGGTCTGACCATTCGGACTGCCGGGCGCCTGATGACCCAAAGGGATTTCGGCAAAAGCATCTTTTTTCATATTCAAGACGGCACCGGCCGTCTTCAGGGATATCTCAAAAAGGATCTGGTAGGGCCCGAAACGTTTTCCCTGTTTAAAAAGGTTGATCTGGGAGATTTTTTGGGATTGGAAGGGACCCTTTTTAAGACTAAAACCGGGGAGTTGACCCTGTTAATCCAACAGATCCATTTATTAGCCAAAGCGCTCCGTCCCCTCCCCGAGAAATTCCATGGTCTGACGGATGTGGAACAACGGTATCGGCAACGGTACCTGGATTTGCTGGTCAATGCCAAAGTCCGGGAGATCTTTGAAATCCGTTCCCGGATGATCGCGATGATCCGGAGTTTTATGATCGAAAGAGGGTTTTTGGAGGTAGAGACTCCCATGATGCAACCCATCCCAGGAGGAGCCACGGCCAAACCCTTCGAGACCTTTCATAATGCCTTGAGCCTTCCTTTGTTTCTGCGGATTGCCCCGGAATTGTATTTGAAACGGCTGGTTATCGGGGGGATGGACAAGGTCTTTGAGATTAACCGAAATTTCCGGAATGAAGGGATCTCCATCCAGCATAACCCGGAATTCACCATGATCGAATTTTACCAGGCCTATGCCACCTATGAGGATCTGATCCTCTTGACCGAAGAATTATTTGTCGCCCTGGCCCGGGAGCTCAAAGGGGGGCTAAGCTGGACCTACCAGGGAGAGATGGTGGATTTAACCCCGCCGTGGCAGCGTATTCCTTTTATGCAGTCTTTGGTTGAGGTCGGGGGAGTGGACCCTAAGGTTCTGGATGATCCTCAAGGGGCGATGGCCCTGGCCCGGTCCTTGGGGGCGGATTTGCGATCCACCGACGGCCAGGGCAAGGCCCTGACAAAAATATTCGAACAACTGGTAGAACCTAAATTGCGCCAGCCGACCTTTGTCACCGGTTATCCTCTGGAAGTTTCCCCCCTGGCCAAAAGAAGCCGGGAAAATCCGGAATTGACCGATCGGTTTGAATTATTCATCTGCGGGCGGGAGATGGCCAATGGGTTTACCGAATTAAATGATCCTTTGGATCAAAAAGAACGGTTCGTCAATCAGATGAAGGCCAAAGAGGCCGGAGATGAAGAGGCCCAGGACATTGATTGGGATTATATCCTGGCCCTGGAATACGGACTGCCGCCGACCGCCGGGGAAGGGATCGGCATCGACCGCTTGGTCATGCTTTTTAGTGATTCTCCGTCCATACGGGAAGTGATATTATTTCCCCTGCTGAAACCGGAGAAATAGGGTGCCTGAAGCCATTGGCAATGGGCTCGTGGGGCCTTTAGCTAAGCAAAGAGGATACGGCCGGGTGCGCAGTGCCTGGAGGAAATGATGTCTTTTGAATTTTTTGTCAGCACCCGGTATTTAAAGGCCAAGAGGAAGCAGACCTTTATTTCCATTATCACCTTCATCTCCATGGGCGGGGTGGCCTTGGGTGTTATGGCCCTGATCGTCGTTCTGGCGGTCATGAGCGGATTTGAGAACGATTTGAAAAATAAAATATTGGGGTTAAATTCCCATGCCTTGGTTTTAAGCTGGGATAATTTTATCGAAAAATATCCCCAAGTGACCCGGCAGGTGGAGGCGGTCCCCGGAGTTGTGGCGGCCTCTCCCTTTATCCTGAGTCAGGTTATGGTCAGCAGCGGATCCAAGGTAACCGGAGCCGTGCTTCGGGGGATCGATATCCAAAGCGCCCCCAGAGTGATCACCGTGGATCGCATTATTAAAAAAGGGACCTGGAAGGCTTTGGAGGATAACCCTCCGGCGGAGGGGAAAAAGGAGCCCGGGACTCCAGGCATTGTTTTGGGTCAGGAACTGGTCAAGTCCTTGGGGCTTTCCCTCCAGGACACGGTGACCGTCATCTCCCCCTTGGGAGAATTGACCCCTTTAGGGCGAATTCCCAAAATGAGACCCTTTACCCTAGTGGGTGTTTTTGAATCGGGCATGTTTGAATACGATTCGACCATCGCCTTTGTCTCCCTGTCTCAGGCCCAGTCCTTTTTGGGGCTTGGAGCCCGGGTCACCGGTATTGAGGTAAAAACCAGGGATATCTACGAGGCGGCCGATATCGCCCGGATCATTCAGGGCAGACTCGGTTTTCCTTATTGGACCAAAGACTGGATGCGGATGAACAAGAATTTGTTTTCGGCCTTAAAACTGGAAAAGATCGTCATGTTCATCATCCTGACCCTGATCATCCTGGTAGCGGCTTTTAATATCGTCGCCTCTCTGATCATGGTGGTTATGGAGAAAACCAAGGACATCGCCGTCCTGAAATCCATGGGGGCAACGGCCTCCAATATTATGAAGATTTTTATGCTGGAAGGCGTCATCATCGGGACGGTCGGCACGATGATCGGCCTTTTGGGGGGTGTGGGTTTGTGTCAGATCCTGTCGAGATATAAATTCATCCATTTGCCCAGTGACATCTATTACATCAAATCTCTCCCGGTTTTGATGAAGGGGAGTGATCTGTTGCTGATTGTGGCTTCGGCCATGGGTATTAGTCTGCTGGCCACCCTTTACCCGGCCTGGCAGGCTTCCCGTCTTGACCCGGCCGAAGCCTTACGGTATGAATAAAAGGTGATGGCCGAATCGTTGATCAAGGTTGAAAACCTCGAGAAGGTTTTTGTAAATAACCAGCATCGGGTGGAGGTCCTGAAAAACCTTGACCTGGAACTGGGATATGGAGATACCTTGGCGGTTGTGGGGGCTTCGGGAAGCGGCAAGTCGACATTGTTGCACATCTTGGGAACCTTGGATCGGCCGTCGTCCGGTCAGGTCTTTTTTGATGGCCAGAATATTTTTGCAAAAACAGCCCAGGAGCTGGCCCGCTTCCGCAACCAGAAGATCGGATTTGTTTTCCAGTTTCACCATCTATTGCCCGAATTCACCGCCTTGGAAAATACGATGATGCCCCTGTTGATCGCCGGTGAGCACAAACAGGAGGCCGTCCGGAAGGCGGAAGAGATCTTAAGCCGGCTGGGTCTGAAGGATCGATTCCTTCATCGGGTCGGAGAGCTTTCCGGGGGGGAACAGCAGCGTGTGGCCATCGCCCGGGCCTTGATCCGTTCTCCCCAGCTTATCCTGGCCGATGAACCGACCGGTAATTTGGATCGCAAAACCGGGGAACAGATTTTAGAAGTGTTTAACAGGTTAAATCAGGACCAGGGAATAACCTTTTTGATGGTTACCCATAATCAGGAATTGTCCCGGCGGTTTAAACGTAACGTCGAAATTAGAGATGGTAAGGCCATAGAAATTCTTATCGGATAGAGGGGAGCCCGATGCTAAAGAAGATCTTTTTCTGCTTGATGGTTTTGGGGGTCGTTCCGGCTGTTTTTTTGATGGATGTTCAGGCCGCCTCAGAAGGGCCGGTGGCGCTGATGCCCTTTACGATCTATAGTCAAGAAGATCTGGGCTATTTGCAGAAGAATCTTTTGGAGACCTTGTCGAAGGGATTAAGAAACCAACAGATTTCCCTTGTTCCGCTGGCCCAGACCGAACCGTGGTTAACCAAAAAAACGCCCAATGACTGGGGGGAACTACGGACCATCGGCAAAGAGCTGGGGGCGAACTGGCTGATTTACGGGAGCCTGACGAAGATCGGCCAACGACTCAGTCTCAATGGGAATCTCCTTGAGGCAAAGTCCACTAGTCCGCCCTTGTCTTTTTCTTTAACTGAAGAGGGATTGGAAAATATTCTGCGGATGATCGACCGGTTTTCCAAGGAAGTGGGTTTAAGGATTTTAGGAAAAGAGAAGATCGTCGGGATTACGATTCAAGGCAATCGAAGGATTGAGGCCCAAACCATAGAAAAAGAGTTGAAATCAAAAGTCGGGGAAGGCTATAACCCCGACCTCCTGGATCAGGACCTGCGGGCCATTTTTAAAATGGGCTTTTTCGCCGATGTCCGTTTGGAAACGGTTCAAACTCCACAAGGGAAATCAATCGTCTTTGTCGTTAAGGAGCGACCTTTTATCAAACGCATCGATCTTAACGGGAATAAAGAGCTGAAAGATGATGATCTGCGGGGGCATTTAAGTGTCAAACCCTATACCATTCTAAATTTGAATACGGTCAATGAAACGGTAGAGAAATTAACGGCCTATTACCAGTCCAAGGGGTTTTTCAATGTCCAGATCAAGTATGCGGTTTCTTATGAAGACCAGGGACAAGCGGCCGTTGTGGCCTATACCTTTGTCGAAGGGAAAAGGGTCTATATAAAAACGATTACCTTTCAGGGCAATAAGGGCTATTCGGAAAAGACCTTGAAGTCTTTAATGGAAACGAATGAAAAAGGCTTTTTATCCTGGTTCACCTCGTCCGGGGTCTATAAACGGGAACTGCTGGAACAGGATCTGGAAAAACTGTCGGCCTATTATTTCAATCATGGTTATTTAAAGGCTAAAGTCGGGGAACCGGCCGTTCGGCATGAGGGGGATTGGTTATATATTACCATCGCCATCGAAGAAGGACAGCAATATAAGATGGGACAAGTGGATGTCAGCGGAGATTTTATTCATCCCAAAGAAAAAATAATGGCTGCCCTGTCCATCTCCAAAGAAAAATTTTATAATCGGGAGGTGATCCGGAAGGATATCCTGAAACTGACCGATCTTTATTCCGGGGAAGGGTATGCCTTCGCCGAAGTCTCCCCCCAAATGAAAGAGGAACCTTCCGTTCCAAAGGTCGACCTCCTCTATGAGATTAGAAAAGGATCGAAAGTCTATTTCGAACGAATCGATATCGTCGGTAATGTGAAGACCCGGGATAAGGTGATTCGCCGGGAATTCAAGGTCTCCGAAAAAGGTCTTTTTGATGCCGTCGCCTTGAGAAAAAGTAATGAAAACCTCCATCGCCTTGATTTTTTCGAAGAGGTCAATATTTCAACCTTTCCGGGAAGTCAGGAGGATCGGATGAAGTTGAAGGTCGAAGTCAAAGAAAAGATGACCGGGTCGTTTTCGGTAGGTGCCGGATACAGTGCTCTTGATCAAGTCGTGGTCATGGGATCGATTGCTCAGAGGAATCTTTTCGGACGGGGCCAACGCCTGAGCCTGGACGCCATGCTCGGCGGCCGGACGTCCCGTTATAACCTGACTTTTTTCGAACCCTATCTGTTGGACAGCCGGTTTTCGGCCAGTGTTAACCTGTATAATTGGATGCGGATCTGGGATCAGTATACCAAGAATAGTTTCGGGGGAACAGTGGAATTGGGACATCCCTTCTACTTCGATTATACCCGGATATTCGTCGCCTATACTTATGATGACGCCAATGTAACCGATGTGCAGGCCGGCGCCGCACAGGTCATTACGGACATGTTGGGTCGCCACAAAACCAGCAGCCTTCGTGTAACCCTAAAAAGGGATTCTCGAGACCACTTTTTTAATACCACCAAGGGATCTTTAAACAGCGCCTCCGTGGAATATGCCGGCGGGCCTTTGGGGGGGACCAATGCCTACACCCGATATCTGGCCAGCTCGGGATGGTATTTCCCGCTGTTCTGGGAAACGACCTTTATGGCCCATGGCAAATTCGGCTATATCAACAAAAATGCCGGCGGGGATTTGCCTTTATATGAAAAATTCTACCTGGGCGGCTTGAACTCCATTCGGGGATTTAGATATTTCGACATCAGCCCCACCGATCCGGCGACAGGGCAAAAAATCGGCGGGGACCAGATGCTCCAGTTTAATTTTGAATATATTTTCCCCATAGTCAAAAAGATCGGCATTAAGGGTGTGGTCTTCTTTGATGCCGGGAATAGCTTTACTAAAGATCAGGTAATGGATCTCGGGTCTTTGCGAAAAAGCGTCGGCTTTGGGGTCCGCTGGTATTCCCCCATGGGGCCCCTGCGTCTGGAATGGGGATGGAATCTTGATCGCAAGCCCGGAGAAAGCTCCAATAACTGGGATTTCAGCATTGGGTCCTTTTTCTAACAGGGCTGACCGAAAAAATGAAATGAATAGTTAAGGAGGAAAAGAATGCAACGTAATTGTTTTAAACACCTTTTCATGTTGGCGGGGATAAGTGTTCTCTTGACGGCTATTCCCGTCTGGGCCAGTGATTCGTTAAAAATTGCCGTCATCGATTTTAATAAATGCCTGCAGCAGTCGGATAAAGGGCTTAAGGCCTATAAGGGGTTGAAAGAGAAAAACGACAAGATCAGCAAGGAACTGGAAGGCAAGCAGGAAGAACTGAAAAAATTATATGAAGAATTTGTCCGAAGGCGAAATGTCCTCAGCGCCGATGCCCGAAAGGATCGAGAAAATGAGCTGATGCGCAAGGATGAGGACTTAAGGAACCTGAGTCGGAAAAAAGAAGAGGAAATGCGCAAGGAGACCGACGTCGTCCTCCAGCCTCTGATCGCCGAGTTGCATGAAATTATGAAGAAAGTGGCTAAGGAGGACGGGTACACGCTTATCCTGGAAGGAAAGATCGCCATGGTTTATTACTATGCCGCCCCGGTAGCCGATATCACCGATAAAGTGATCAAGATCTTTAATGATACCAAAAAGGATAAAAAGAAATAAATATGGAAAGTTCAGAGGTACATCGTTCCGGGACTTCGCTGGAGGAATTGGCCCGGTTAGTGGGCGGGGAGGTCCGGGGATCCTGTCCCGTGGGAATCACCGGAATAAGCGGGATCCGGGAGGCCCGGGAGGGGCAGATTACTTTTTTAGGAAATCCCAAATACAACAAGGAACTGGAAAAGACTCAGGCGTCGGCGGTCATCGTCGGGCCCCAGTTCCCTAAAACCGACCTGCCTTTAATCATTGTCTCCAATCCCTATCTGGCCTATGCCCGGGTAGCTCAGTATTTCGCCCCCCGCCCGCTTCATCCGGCGGGGATCAGCCCTTTGGCGATTATTGGAGAGGATTGCCGCCTCGGAGACGGGGTCTCCATCTATCCCTTTGTCTATGTGGGGCGTCAGGTGGAGATAGAAGATGAAGTGGTCCTCCATCCCGGTGTTTTTATCGGTGACTCGGTTAAGATCGGTAAGGGTTCGCTGATCTATCCCAATGTGTCTATTCTTGCGGGAACAATCATTGGACAGCGGGTGATCATTCACAGCGGGACGGTAATCGGAAGCGATGGCTACGGATTCGCTCAAGACGGCATAAGGCATGTCAAGATCCCCCAGACCGGAATCGTCCAGATTGATGATGACTGTGAGATCGGAGCCAATAATACCATTGACCGGGCAACGATGGGAAAGACCTGGATCAAGACTGGGGTTAAAATAGACAATCTGGTCCATGTGGCCCACAATGTTGTTGTGGGAGAACACTCCCTCTTGATCGCCCAAGTGGGGATCTCCGGCAGTACCTCTCTGGGCAAAAGCGTGATCCTGGCCGGCCAGGTGGGAGTGGCCGGCCATCTCTCCATCGGCGACGGTGTTATCGTCGGCCCTCAATCCGGAGTCGGCCATTCCATTCCAGGCGGTCAAATTGTCTCCGGGACCCCGCCAATCCCCCAGAAAACCTATTTAAAGTCTCGGCTTATCTTTGAACGACTCCCGGAGATGGTGAAACAAATCCGGGCGCTGGAAGAACGGGTTCGTCTCTTAGAAGCCGGGGAAGAAAAGAGAGGGAAAGAAATAGATGGTAATGAGTAATGAGGACATCCAAAAGATTTTGCCCCACCGCTACCCTTTTTTGCTGATTGATCAAATTATCGAATTAACTAATGAAAAAGTGGTTGGTTTGAAAAATGTGACGATCAATGAGCCTTTTTTTCAAGGCCATTTTCCCGGGAGGCCGGTCATGCCCGGAGTTCTGATTCTGGAGGCCATGGCCCAAACAGGGGGAGTTATGTCTTTCATGTCCATTCCCGAGAATAGGGGAAAGCTGATCTATTTTATGGCCATTGATAAGGTCAAGTTCAGAAAAATGGTCCTGCCGGGGGATCAGTTGATTTTAGAGCTGGTGGCTTTGAGACGGGGCAATAAGGTTTGGAAAATGCAAGGGAAGGCCTTTGTGGGGAATAATCTGGTGGCTGAAGCTGAATTGACGGCGGCCATTGCTGAAGACAAGGCTGTGACCGGCAACGAGGAGGCCTAATGTCTGGACCATTTATCCATCCCACGGCCATTGTCCATAATCGGGCCGAACTGGGCGAGAGGGTCATTGTCGGACCCTACAGTATTATTGAAGAGGGCGTGGTCGTGGGGGCAGGAACGGAGATCGGCAGTCATGTCTACGTCGACCGCTATACGAAGATCGGCCGGGATTGTCACATTTATCCTTTTTCGGCTATCGGCACGGCCCCCCAAGATAAAAAATTTATGGGGGAAAAAACCGAAGCGATTATAGGAGATCAAAATGTAATCCGCGAGTATGTGACCATTAATCGGGGGACGACGGGAGGAGGAGGCCTGACGACCATCGGTAATCAGAATCTCCTCATGGCCTATTCTCATGTGGCCCATGACTGCCATTTGGGAAATGGAATCATCATGGCTAATCTGGCGACCCTGGCCGGCCATGTGACCCTGGAAGATTACTGCATTTTAAATGGATTGGTCGCTGTTCAGCAATTTGTCCGGGTGGGTGCTTATGCCTATATCGGCGGGAAAACCGGGGTCCTCAAAGATGTTCCCCCCTATGTGATCGCTTCAGGTGATCGGGCAAAATTGTATGGGCTAAACGTCATCGGCCTAAAACGGCATGAATTCAACGATGAGGTTATTCTAGCCTTGAAAAAAACCTATCAAATCGTTATTCGTTCTCATCTGACCATCCAAGAAGCCCTGATCCGGGTTGAAAAAGAAGTTCCTCCTCTCCCGGAAATTAAGCGTTTTATGGATTTTATTCGGAATTCGGAACAGGGCATCACCCGAAAATGACCCAGACAGATCCCATAGGCCTGATTGCCGGTGGCGGAAAATTTCCGATTATCATCGCCCAAGCAGCCCAATTGGAGGGGAAAAGGATTATTGCGGTGGCCCATCAGGGTGAAACCCCTCCCGAGTTGGAGCCCTTGGTAGAAAAGATTTTTTGGATCCGTCTGGGAGAGTTTGGCAAACTCCTGCGGATTCTGAAGAATGAAGGGGTCAAATCCGTCATCATGGCCGGAGGGATCGATAAACGGAAAATGTTTTCCAAGATCCATCCTGATCTAAAAGGCCTCCTCCTTTTCGCCAAGATGACTAACCGCCAAGATGATTTTATCCTCCGGACCGTGGCTTCGGAATTGGAAAAAGAAGGGCTTCGGGTCCATCCGTCCCATCTCTTCCTGCCTTCCCTGCTGGCTCCGGCCGGGGTTTTAACCCAGCGTCGTCCCACGGCGGAGGAAGAACGGGATATCGAATTCGGTTGGGGCCAGGCCAAGGAAATGGGAAAGCTGGATATCGGTCAATGCCTGGTGGTGCGCAAAGGAGCGGTCGTGGCCGTGGAAGCCATCGAAGGGACCGACGAAACGATTCGGCGGGGAGGACAATTGGCTCGAGAAAAGGCCGTGGTCGTCAAGGTCTGTAAACCTTTTCAGGATCTCCGTTTCGACCTGCCGGCGGTGGGCGAACAGACCATCGAGACTATGCACGAAGTTAAGGCCGGTGTTTTAGTGATCGAGGCCCAAAAAACCTTGATCTTTGACCGGCAGGCCACAATCCGTTTGGCCGATAGGTACAAAATGGTGATCGTTTCAAAATAAGAAGAGCCGTTCCGTTGAATGGGAGACATGATCCCCTAACATGAATCCGAAGATGAAAAAAATAAAAGTCGGGGTGGTCGGGGTCGGACATTTGGGTAAATTTCATGTGGAGAAGTATGCCCGAATGGCTGATGTGGAATTGGTCGGGATCGCCGAAATCGACAAAGAGCGCCGGGAAAGTCTCTCCCAACAATACAAGGTGCCGGGTTATACCGACTATCGCCGCCTTATCTCCGAAGTGGAAGCGGTCAGTATCGTCGTCCCGACCACTCTGCATGCCGCCGTGGCCAAGGATTTTTTGAATGAAAAGGTTGATGTCCTGATTGAAAAGCCCATCAGCCGATCCTTGAGCGAAGCGGAAGAACTGATTGACCTGGCCAAAGCGAAAGGATGTCTGCTGCAGATCGGACATCTGGAGCGCTTTAATCCGGCCTTTCTGAAAACGAAATCGTTGATCACCATTCCTTTGTTTATTGAAAGCCACCGCTTAAGTCCCTTTAAGGCCAGGGGAACCGATGTGGATGTGATCCTGGATTTAATGATCCATGACCTGGATTTGATCCTCCATCTGGTGGCCTCTCCGGCCGATCAGATCCAGGCCGTGGGCGTCCCGGTGGTTTCACCGCGGGTGGATATTGCCAATGTCCGGATTCGTTTTCAAAACGGCTGCGTGGCCAATATAACCGCCAGCCGGATCTCGCTCCAGGAAATGCGCAAGATGAGGATTTTTCAGCCGGGAGCCTATCTGTCGCTGGATTTAGGGAAGAAATCCTATACCATGGTTCGTTTGGAACAAAAAGGGGCAGGTCTTTCAAAAGGGCCTCGCTTTTTGGCGGAGAGCGGAGAACCCGATTCCGGTGATGCCCTGGAAATGGAACTCCGGTCATTTGTCGAAGCGGTCCGAACCCGGTCGATCCCCTTAGTGAAGGGGGAGGACGGCAGAGAGGCTTTGGCCATGGCTCTGCGGATCAATCAGGAGATCAAAGTTGCCCAGGCGGCTCATCCTCCGGAACTGTTGGCCGAGTATTCTCCGGGGCCTTTTAGCGAAGAGGATTTTACTATTTGAACCTATCCCGGAGACGAGTCCATTGGTTGTGCCTAGACCTCAAGGCGTACTCTAAAGAGGAGGAGAGGGGCAAGAAGGCCAATCAAGACCATGGCCGCAAAACCACTCGAACCTTATTTTAGATTTAAGGAGTAGGTTATTTATAACATCTGCCTCATCGCCGGAGAAGCCTCTGGAGACCTCCACGGGGCTTCTCTGGTTAAGGCCCTTCGACAAAAAGAGAAAGGGATTTCTTTTTTCGGCTTAGGAGGTCCCCTGCTGGAGCAGTTGGGGATGGAAATGGTTTGCCCGCCCCCTTTAAATGTGGTCGGATTTACCGAGGTCGTTTTTAAGATTTCCCACCTTTTCCGGGCCTATCAAAAAGTCAAGGAGGCCTTGCGGAACCGGAAGCCGGACTTGATCATCCTGATTGATTATCCGGATATGAACCTTCGTTTGGCTCGAGCAGCTCATAGGGAAAATATCCCGGTTCTCTATTACATCGGTCCTCAAGTGTGGGCTTGGCGTTCCGGAAGGGTCCGGGATATCGCTCGTTATGTGAATCGGCTGGCCGTTATTCTCCCCTTTGAAGCGGATTTTTATAAGCCCTTTGGAGTGCAGGCCGAATTCGTCGGCCATCCCCTGATGGACAGGCTCAGAGACGTCGTCTCCCCGGAGAGGCCCATGCCCCGGGCTAAGACAGACCAGACCCTTATCGGCCTGCTCCCGGGCAGCCGGCCGGGGGAAATAAAGATGATCCTGCCTATTCTCTTGGAAACCGCGCGGGGATTGACCCAGGAGTATGGGCGAGCGATTCGTTTTGTCCTGCCGGTGGCCAATACGCTGGACCCTCAGACCATTCAGGAGCACGTCAGGCCCTATCAGGAAAGTGGCCTGGCTTTGGAATTGGCCTATGACGATTCCCAGAAGGCCTTGGGCCGGTGCCATCAGGCTATTGTCGCTTCAGGAACGGTCACTTTGGAAGCGGCCATACTGGGCATTCCCTTTTTGATCGTCTATAAGGTTTCGACTGTCAATTACTGGATTGCCCGGCATCTGATTGATATCCCCTATGTGGGCCTGGTCAACTGGGTGGCCGGAAAAAAAATCATCCCCGAATATATTCAGACCGAAGCGGTTCCCAAGGCCATTATGGCCGGAGTCAGGCGATATCTGGAAGAGCCTGATTATGTTCAGCAGATTAAAGAAGCGCTCTCGATTGTTCGAGACAAACTCGGCCATCCGGGGGCTTCCGAGCGAGTGGCCGGGATGGCCGTGGAAATGATGAGCTGATCTCCATGGGTCAGTCAACCCCTGATCAAATCTATTCGAAATGTTAGAAATAAAGCCTTAGATTCAATAGTCCAAGGATCTAACTGGTCTTAAAAAGGACAAGACCAAATATTACGAAATGAGGAGTGGAACGACAGGTTCTAGCACTTATGATTATTAAAAGACTTTTACTGTTGGTGAAACCCTATGCGCCCAAGTTGATAGGAGCCATGCTCTGTATGATGGTGGTTGCCGGGGTAACCGCCTTGATGGCCTTTATGATTAAACCAGTCCTCGATGACATCTTCGTCCAAAAAAAGCTCAACACCCTTTACTTATTGCCGCCCTTTGTGGTTATCTTATATATCGTCAAGGGAGTTTTCGCCTATGGGCAGTCATACTTGATGAGCTTTGTCGGGGAGAAGATCGTCGCCGATCTCCGCGGGCGTCTCTATGCCCATATCCAGCGGCTCTCTCTCTCCTATTTCGACCGCACATCTACAGGCCTGCTCATGTCTCGGATTACCAACGACGTGAGCCTGATTCAAGGGGCGGTTTCCAATGCCGTCACCGGCATCCTCAAAGATGCCTTTACCATCGTCGGGCTTATCGGAGTCATCTTTTATCGCGAGTGGAGATTGGCTATTTTGGCTGTCTTGGTCCTGCCGATAGCCGTCCTTCCTATTGTCAAATTCGGCCGCAAGCTGCGGAAGATCAGCACCCAAAGTCAGAAAACATCGGGTGAAATCTACATCCATCTGCATGAGACCCTAGTCGGAAATCGGATCGTCAGGGCCTTCAATACCGAAGAATATGAAATCGGACGTTATAAGGAGTGGCTACAAATCTATTTCCAGTTGACGATGAAAGATGTTTCCATTAAAGCCATGTCTTCTCCCATCATGGAATTCCTCGGCGGTCTGGGTATCGCGGGGATCATGTGGTATGGCGGCTATAGTGTCATCAAGGGCTATTCCACTCCGGGAACGTTTTTTTCCTTTCTCGCGGCCTTACTGATGCTCTATGAACCGATTAAACATTTGAGCGGGGTCAACAACATGGTTCAGCAAGGGCTGGCCGCGGGTGTGCGCGTTTTTGAAATCCTGGACCTCAAGGAGGAGATCAGTGATCAACCCGGTGCTGCAGTCATCAGCGGCATCCGGGAAAGCATTACCTTTCAGAACGTCTCCTTCCGGTATGGAGAGGACTGGGTCCTCCGGGATATCAATCTGGAGGTTAAGGCCGGAGAAATTGTGGCCGTCGTCGGTACGAGCGGAGGGGGAAAAACCACCCTGGTTAATCTCATCCCCAGATTTTATGAGGCCACCGAAGGGAATATCTTGGTCGACGGTCGGCCGATTAAAGAAATCACCCAATCGTCCTTGCGGAGACAGATCGGCATAGTTACCCAGCAGACCATTTTATTTAACGATACGGTGCGCAATAATATCGCCTATGGGTCGCCGGAGAAGAGCGAAGAGGATATTATTCGAGCCGCCCAGGCGGCCTATGCCTATGATTTTATCCAACGGTTGCCGGATCAAATGGATACCCTGATCGGAGAACAAGGGGTCCGCTTATCCGGAGGGGAACGACAGCGGATTTCCATTGCCCGGGCCTTGCTGAAGGATGCCCCCATCTTAATCCTCGATGAGGCCACATCTTCGCTGGATTCGGACTCGGAGGCGGAAGTCCAGCGGGCCCTGGAAAATCTGATGCAGGGCCGGACGACTTTTGTGATCGCCCATCGATTTTCGACGATCCGCAAAGTGGCCCGTATCCTGGTCTTGTCCGAAGGGCGGATCGTCGAAGAAGGGAACCATGATCAGTTGATGGCCCTGGAGGGGGTCTACAAAAGATTGTATGAAATTCAGTTCCGGGATAATGAGGACGGACCCGCCCAGGCGGAGGCCTGAGACAGTCGGTGGTTGTCACAAAGGACAAGGGATCTCGTCCAGACAACGAAAAGAGTCTTTGCCGTTCCGGGATGTCTGTGAGGTTTAAAGGTGTAGAATGCTTTTCCGCTGGGTGAATCGTGAGGAAGACGGGTCTCTCTGGGACCAGGCCTTGAAGGGGTTTCCCGATCCTTCCTTCTCCTGCCTTTACGGCTGGCGAGGCATTTATGAAGGGGTTTTCAAGCTCAAGACTTATTACCTAATGGTTGAGGAAGAGGAACAGATCCTGGGTCTGTGTCCCTTGGTCTATATGCGGAGTCCCTGGCTGGGAGGAGGAAATTTTCTCCTTTCTTTACCCTATATGACCAGGGGGGGTGTTATGGCACAGGAGCCCCTTATCCGGGAAGCCATCATTGCCCGGATAGTGGAGAAGGCCAGGGAAGTGAAAGCCGATTTTGTAGAACTGCGGGAATTAGCCGGAGAGGAACGCCCTGGGTCTTTCCCGGCCAATCAGGAACATGTCCAGATGGTTTTGTCCTTACCGGACGACTGGCGGGACTATGAGAAAGCCATTTCCCCCAGACTCCGGCAGGTGAAAAGGGCCCAAAAGGCCGGTTTGGAAATCCGCTGGGGAAGGGGAGAGGAGTTATTAGCCGACTTTTATGCGGTCTTTTCCCGGAGAATGAGAGAGCTCTTTTTCCCGGTTTATCCGAAGAAGTATTTCGGGATGATTTTGGAGAGATTTAAGGATCAGGCCCGTTTGGCCCTGGTTTATGACCGGCAGAAACCTTTGGGCGGTATGCTCTTGTTTACTTTTGGCGGTACCTGCAGCGCTCCTTATGTGGCGACCCTGGTTCAAGGTCAGGGCAATCATCCCAATCAGTTATTGTATTATACGGCCATCCGGCAGGCCTGGGAAGAGGGATACCGGACCTTTGATTTTTGCCGGAGCCAAGTGGATTCCGGGACCTTTATCTTTAAGAGTCAGTGGAAGGCCAAAGCGAAGGGATTGATTTATTACTATCCTATTTATAAGCAGGAAAGGGCCTTGCCGACGGTCGGTCAGGCCCAGAAATCCCTGACCTTTCGCCTGGCTGAAATGATCTGGCCCCGTCTGCCCCTTCCGCTGACCCAGTGGCTCGGGGAAAAATTGATCAGACAGCTGGCTTTGGCTTGATGATGGATTCAACACCTAAAACGCTGATCATTGTTCCGGCCTATCAAGAAGAAGCCAACATCTTGAAGGTTCTGGAGGATATTCACCGGCACCTCCCCCTGGCCGATATCCTGGTGATCAATGACGGGTCTACCGATCAAACCGGCTCCATGGCCCGCGATGCGGCGGTCAAGGTAATCGATCTCCCCTTTAATATGGGGATCGGGGCGGCGGTTCAAACCGGATTTAAATATGCCCGGGAATATGGGTATTCGGAGGCCATGCAGATTGACGGGGATTATCAGCATCCGGCCGAAGAAGGCCCCCGTCTTCTCCAGGTCCTGGCGGAAAAAAAGGTCGACCTGGTTATCGGCTCTCGGTTTATTGCCCCGACCGGTTATCAGGCCACCTGGGCCAGACGGACCGGGAATCGACTCTTCCAATGGGTCAATGCCCTGATCGTCGGTCAGGAGGTTATCGATAATACCTCCGGATTCAGGGCCTATTCCCGCCGGGCGATTGAACTCCTCTCCCAAACCTATCTGGGCGAATATCCGGAACCGGAATCGATCGGGTATCTCAAGAGCCGAGGCTGTTCCATTGTGGAAATCCCGGTCAAGATGCGCCATCGCACCGGAGGACGTTCTTCCATCACTCCGTTAAGGAGTATCTATTACATGATCCGGGTGTTAGCCTCGATCCTTTCTTTTAACAAAAAGTCCCGGAGGTGAGCCGTGAATTTCTTATTGCTCAAAATAAGCACCTTTTTCTTGTCCATCTTCCTGCTGGTCTGGATTTTTTCTCTGGTTCGCAGGAGGCTGTTAATCGAAGAGTATTCCTTTTTGTGGATCTGTATCGTCGGGGTTTTCCTCGTCTTGTCTTTTTTTCATCCCATCATGGACAAGGTGGCCTACTGGCTGGGTATCGATTATGGCCCGTCGGCCCTTTTTCTTTTTTTCAACGTCGTGACCCTCTTTATCCTGATCCATGTTTCCATTCAGCTTTCCGATTATAAATCGAAGAAAAGACTTCTGGCCCAAGAGATCGCCTTGCTGCGGGACAAGGTTGAAGAGCTTTCCCGGAAGATGAGGTCCCATGAATCTGCTAACCTTTGATATCGAAGACTGGTACCACATCAATTACCCGATCATCGATTTTTCCCTTTTTGACCGGCAGGAAGATCATCAGGCCCTTTTCGGGCATGTGCAATCCTTGACCGAATTCTGTCGGATCAATGGGATTCAGGGGACTTTTTTTGTCCTGGCCCGACTTCTGGAAAAGAGACCTCGGATCGGAGAATGGATCGTCGAACAAGGACAAGAGTTGGCCCTCCACGGCTATGAACACGATCTGCTGACGGGCAAAGAACCTGATCAGTTTAAAAAGGAACTGGAACATTCTCTGGACATTTTTCGGCGAATTACCGGTCGATATCCTTTAGGTTATCGGGCCCCCTCCTGGTCGATTAACCTGACCAATCTCTGGGTCCTGGAAACCTTGGAGGCCTTTGGTTTTACCTATGACGCCTCGATCTTTCCGATTAAGAATTTCCTCTACGGGTTGCCGACCGCGCCGGCAGAGCCTTTTTATCCGGTCATTGGCGGCCGCCAGTTGCGTATGCTGGAAGTGCCGGTTTCCATTGCCCGCCTGGGAGCCCGGCGTATCGCCTATTCCGGAGGGATGTATTTCAATCTTTGGCCCTTTCCGGTCGTCCGGAAGCTGGCTGCCCGCCAAACCCGACGGGGAGGAATCAACCTCTTTTATTTTCATCCCTGGGATCTCTGGAAACGTTCCCCGGATCAATGCCGTCGCTTGAAGGGCGCCCGATGGGTCACTATCCACCTGGGAGATTCACTGCTCAAATTTAAAAGTCTCTTGTCCTCCTTTCCCCTGGGGAATATCTCCGCCCACCTTGATCGGCTTAAAGAGCGGGCCGGGAGGGCTCCTTTAGGAATGGTCCATGAATCAGCATAACGATGTATTTTATCTCCGGGCCTTTTACGGGGTGCTGGGTCTCCACTTCCTGGTCTGGTTTACTATGGGAATGGCCCTGGATCTGCATCCGGATACGGCCGATCACTGGGTCTGGTCTCAATATCTATCCTGGGGCTATTATGAACATCCCCCCATGATTGCCTGGGTTATCCGCCTTTTTACCACTGTTCTGGGAAACGGCCAGCTGGCCCTGGCCTTCGGTTCCCAGTTGATCACCTTGCTGACTTTTTGGCCCGTTTTTCTTTTGGCCCGCCGACTTTTTGGAACTAAAGCCGCTTTTTGGAGTGTGGTCTGTTTAGAAGCCACTCCGCTGATCCTTGTGGGCAGCATGATCTTTATCATTGATACGGTGCTCCTTTTGTTTTTTCTGTGGGCTGCCTTGGGATTCTGGACGGGATTTGAACAAGGAGACAAGAAGTCCTATTATTGGGCCGGTCTGGCCTTGGGACTGGCCTTGTTATCGAAGTTGACCGCGGTTCTTTTCCCACTGGCCTGTTTCCTCTTTTTGGCGATCTCCGGGGAAAGGAGAAAACGGTTAGGGGACATCCACCTTTATCTGGCCCTGTTCCTGGGTCTGGCGGTCCTTTCTCCTTTTATCTTTTGGAATATGACCCATGACTGGATTTCCATCCAGGCCCAATTGGAAAAAGGATTGTCTGGTGGCCGGGATTGGAATCAGACCCTGGGTTTTTGGTTCGGCCAGCCTCTCATCCTCGGTCCGGTCCTTTTTTACTTTGCCCTGAAGGCACTGAGGGAAGGTTTCAAGAAATTCAAACAGGACCCCCGGTATGCTTATCTGGTCCTTTTGACGATTATTCCCACCCTCTTTTTCGGGGTGGCCTCTTTTCGCGGTAAATATTCCGATCCGGCCTGGACGGATATCGGCTGGCCCTTCGGGGCCATCCTTTTGGGACATTATTTTTCAGAACGCCTGTCCGCCGTCTCGTCAAAAAAGGCCTGGGTGGTGGGAGGACTAATCTTTTTTACTTCCTGGCTGCCGATCGGAATGATGGCCTGGCAGGCCCTGCGGCCCATTTTCCCCGTTCCCGTTCAAAATGATCGCACCTTGGAGATGAGAGGGTGGCGGGAACTGGGCACCGCCATGGGGTTGGAATATCAGCGGACTTTTCCGGGAAAAGAAAAGGTTTATGTGGTGGCCGAAGAATACCAGGTGGCCGCCGCCGTTTCTTTTTACACCCCTCAACACCCCGTTCCCTATTCCTTCGGCAAGGCGAAAAGAAATTTCTGGGTGACCCCGGAGGAATTGAAGACCCACGGGGCCTTCCTGGTCTGCCGAACGGAAAAGTGCGCCGAGGATCAACGAAAAATCCGCCCCTTATTCCAGACCACCCGGCACGTCACGACGATCCCCTTTTATCGGCAAAGCCAGTTGTCCAAAGAATTTCAAGTGTATCTCTGCTCCAATTGAGTCGATGAAGATTATTTCCAAATATATCTTAAAAGAAATTTTAACCCCCCTGGGGGTGACGGTTCTGGTTTTCACCCTTATCTTCCTGATCGGTAATTTGATGCAGTTGATTGAAATGATCGTTCAGAAAGGGGTGGGCCTTTGGGATGTGGCCCGGTTATTGGGGTATACCCTCCCTTTTCTTTTTGTCTATATCCTGCCCATGGCCTTTTTTATCTCCATCCTTCTGGGGTTTTTACGGCTCTCCAGTGATAATGAAGTCACCGCCTTAAAGGCCTCCGGCGTTGGTTTTTTTCAAATGCTGCCCCCGGTGTTGATCCTCTGTCTGATTGCCTATTTTATGACCAGTTTTATGGCGATGGTCGCCCAACCCTGGGGAGAGCATGCCTTGAAACGGTTGCTTTTCAATCTTGCCGTCGTTCAAGCCAAAGTGAACTTAAAAGAACGGGTCTTTAATGATGAGTTCAAGGAATTGGTTTTTTATATCCAGAAAGTGAATCCCGAGGGGTCGATGGAGGATTTGTTTGTTTTTGATCAGCGGCAGAAGGATGTGCCGCAGACGATCGTGGCCAAGAGAGGCTGGCTGATTCCGAACCCTAAAGACCGATCCCTGAATCTGCGCCTGGAAGACGGAAACATTTATACGGTTACCCTGGCCTCCAAAAGCGCCCAGCATATCCATTTCAAAACCTATAATTTGGTCTTGCCCTTAGAAAATGTGATTGCCGCCCAGGAAAAAAGGGAGAAAACGGAAACCGAACTGTACCTCGGTGAATTGAGGGAAAAAATCCGCCAGACTCCTCCGGGGGAGAAAAAATATTATGTCTATCAGTTGGAGTATTATAAAAAATTCAGCGTCCCTTTTTCCTGTCTGGTCTTCGGAATGATCGCCTTTCCCTTGGGACTCCAATCCCGACTGGCGGGAAGGGCCTGGGCGGTTATCCTGGGGGGGATCGTCTTTTTTATTTACTATCTATTTCTATCTCTGGCTTTCAGCCTGGGAGAGAAAGGAAGCTTAAGGCCCTTGATCGGTTTATGGCTGCCTAATATCATCGTCGGGACTATGGGCGGCTATCTTTTCTGGGTGACCTGGAAAGAAAAAGAGATCCGCTGGTTGACCGGCTTAAGCAACCTCCTGGAACGGATAAAAGAGAAAATGGGGGAAGGCCGGTTTTAGATCAATAAGAGACTTCAAGGAATGACGGACCCTGACTATGTGTCAGTCGCCTCCCACCGAGAGAGAAAGAGGTCGCCTTAAAATCGGCTTCTCTCCAGTCAAAAATAACCGGGTCTTCGAGTAACTTCCCGTTCAGGAAGGCCGGTGATTTTTTAGCCAGGCCGTTGCCTTGAATCCCGGATCCCTTGGCCCTTTAAATCCCCGGGAGCAATCGATCGATGACCGAGGACAAAAGCAGGCACTCAATGACCAAAACAATCGGGAGAAAGAAATTATTGTTTCCCCTTTGCTGGGCCGCTGCCGGACTATACGGGCTGGGTGTGGGTCTGCGTCTTTGGCTGTATCGACGGAAGGTGTTGCCCGCCCGACGTCTTCCTCTAAAAGTGATCAGCATCGGGAATCTCGTGGTCGGCGGGACCGGGAAAACGCCTCACACCGCTTGGCTGGCGGCCTATCTGCACCAAAAGGGATTTCGGGTGGCGGTGTTAAGTCGCGGGTACCGGGGAACGAAAATGAAAACAGGGGCGGTCATTTCCGACGGCCGGGCCGTAGTGGGGTCGATCGAAGAAGGGGGAGAAGAGCCTTTTTGGCTGGCCCAGAAACTGCCGGGAATTCCGGTGGTCATAGGGCGGGACCGCTACCGGTCGGGACTGCTTTGCCATCGGAGATGGCAGACCCAGTGGGCCGTCTTGGACGACGCCTTTCAGCATCTCGGGTTAGGACGGGAGATCAATATCCTGCTCTGGCCGGCTGATCAACCCTATGGTTCCGGAGAACTCCTCCCCCTGGGGCGGCTGCGGGAACCGTTAAGCGAAATAAGGCGAGCCGATCTTATTGTGGTCACCCATGGCGAGAAACTCGACTCCTCCGGGCGACAGGCCATGAAGGCGGATTTTAAGGCAGGGTTCCCCTCGGTTCCGGTTTTTTTTTCCGAACACCGGCCGGCAACCCTGTGGCGATACGGGGATAAGGCCGGCTTTCCCCTTGACTGGCTGCAGGGAAAGCGGCTGGTGGCCTTTTGCGGTCTGGCTGCCCCCCAATCTCTGACCGCCAGCCTGAAACAGATAGGGGCTGATCCGCTGCACCTGGTCGAATTTCCGGATCATCACTTTTACCGGGATAAGGACAAGCGGTCTCTGGAGGCCTTGGGCCGTTCCCTGAAGGGTGAGGTTCTGGTCACCACCGAAAAAGATGCCTTGAAGCTGGGAGAGTGGAAGGTCGATGATTTGCAGGTCATGGTCCTGGGTATTGAGATAGAGATTGAGGATCCGGCCTTTGGGGATTGGCTGGATCAGCAGACGGGCATGAGGCTGGAGGAATGAGAAAAAAGGATCGTCAATCTCTTCTGACTAACCTCTTAATCAGGGTTCCCAACTGGGTGGGGGATGCCTTAATGGCCACTCCGGCTGTCCGCAGCTTGAAAAAACACCGGCCGGAGACCCGCATAACGGTTCTGGCCAAGCCCTGGGTGGCCCCTCTTTTTGAAGCCAATCCGGATGTGGATGAGGTGGTTCTTTATCGAAAGTCCGGCGGCCGTCAGGGGCCGGGGGGGCGATGGCGGCTGGTCCAAGGATTAAAGGAACAGGGCTTCGACGGGGTCATCCACTTTCCTCATTCCTTCGAGTCGGCTTGGATTTCTTTTTGGAGCCGTATCCCCAGACGGATCGGTTTTTCCATCGAGGGCCGGGGTTTTTTGTTGACCGATCGTCTTCAGGTCACTCCGGCCAGGCGGCAGGAACATCAGGTCGCTTACTTTTTCCATCTCCTGAAGCCCCTGGGAATAGAGGAAAAGCCCACGCCTGAGAGCAATCCATTATGGCTGAAGTGCCTTCCGGCGCATCTTCAGGCGGCCAGAGAGAGGCTAAAGGCCCTGGGGATCGGGCCAGAGGACTTTCTCGTCGGCCTGGCCCCGGGGGCCATGTATGGTTCGGCCAAGTGCTGGCCCTTTGACCGCTTTGAGCAGTTGGCCGAACGGCTGCACCAGATCCGCGGGGCCAAGGTCATCCTATTAGGAACGGATACCGATGCCTTAGCCGGAACCGGGAAGAACAGCGGATCTTATTTCAATCTTCAGGGAAAGACCGGTCTGGGAGAAGCCCTGGCCTTGATCGGCTCTTGTCGATTGATGATTTGCAATGACTCGGGTTTGATGCATGCCGCTTCGGCCCTGGGGATTCCGCTGGTGGCCTTATTCGGATCAACCAATCGTCGGCGTACCGGCCCCTGGGGGGGCGTCAACCGGGTAATTCAGAAAGAATTCTCCTGCAGCCCCTGTCTAAAAAAGGTTTGCCCCGTGACCCCGACCTGTCTGGAGGCCATCAGTGTAGAAGAAGTCTGGGAGATGATCGGCAAAATGGAAGAAGAAGGGGTTTTGGAAAAGAGACCGCAGAGTTATGGCCCCAGATAATTTCAAGCCGAAGCCGCTTTATGAAGACCTGACCGCTGAAGACCGGATCGCCTTTGTCACCTCTTATCGCCTGGGTGATTCTTTGCTGGGGATGATTCTGGTCCATAATTTGCTTCGGCAGGGATACCCCGTGGAGGTCTTCAGTCAGGTGGTCTATCAGTTGCAGGAATGGTTTCCCGGCCTAACGGTTTTTCCCTTTTCCGAACTGCCGAAGAGGGCTCCTTTGTATAATCACCTCTGGTTTGAACGGCCCAATCGGAAAGTTGAAACGATCCGTCCTGCTCCAGACCAATCGGTCAGGGTCTTAAAAGAATCTCCCCTCTATCGTCAAAGGTTGCCGGTGAGCAGGGTTTTTCAACTCATCTGTCAGCAGGAACTGGGGATTCAGGAGCCGGTTTTAGATAACGGTTTGAGAAAACCGGCCGTTCTGACGACACCCCCCAATCCTCGGAAGATCATGATCCATCCCACCAGCAGCAGCTGGTTGAAGACCTGGAAACTGGAGGGATTTCTGAAAGTGGCCCAGCTATTGAAAAGGCAGGGATTTGAGGTGGAATTTATCCTCAGCCCTGAAGATATTAAAGCGGCTGAACGACTACGGGGTAAGGGGATGGATTGTTTTATTCAGGCGGACTTGGGGGCCGTGGCCCAACGTTTGGCGGAGTCTTTCTGGTTTATCGGAAATGATTCCGGGATCGGACAACTGGCTTCTAATGTGGGTGCTAAAACGATCACCCTTTTCCCTCTTCCCCGTCGGGCCCAACGCTGGAAACCCTGCTGGGGACCTGCAATGACCGTCTGCCCGACATTATCTGAAAAGATTCCGGAGATAGGGCGAAGCCTTCTCTGGAAACAATGGATTACTCCGGAAGCGGTCTTAGAGACCTTTCGACGATTCAGAGAAGTGACCGACTCCTTCGGAGAGAGGACCGGCTGATTGATCATGACCCGTGCCAGTACCTCTCACCCAGCGCTTTCTTATATCGAACGCCAGAGAATTCAAAACATCCTGATCGTTAAGTTGACTTCTCTCGGCGACGTGATTCATGCCTTGCCGGTGGCGACTTCCTTGAAGAAGGCCTTCCCTTTTCTCACCCTCCATTGGGTCGTTGAAGATCGCTGCGCTCCTTTATTGGAAAACCATCCCCTGCTGGATTCGATTATCATTTATCCCCGGAAGGACATCCAACGCTGCCTAGTCAAAGGAAGATGGGGGAAGGCCTTCTCGCTGCTCACCGCCCTTCGACGGACTCTACGTGGGCTATCCATCGATCTTTCTCTTGATTTGCAAGGACTGGCCAAGTCGGCCTTGATGATCGGAATGGCCTGGGCCCCTTATCGACTCGGCTGTTTCGGTCTGAAAGAATGCAGTTCTTTACTTTCCAAGGCCCTGGCAGAAGGTGGAGATTGTCATGCCGTAGAAAGAAACCTAAAGGTGGCCGAGTTTTTGGGGGGTAAAGGAGGAACGGCCGAATTCGTTTTGGGTCTTTCTGAGGAAGAAAAAGACTGGGCCAGATCGTTTTTCCACAGACAGGGTGTTTCAGAAGAGACGGTCCTGATCGGTGTGCAGGTAGGGGCATCCTTCCCTCAGAAATGCTGGCCCATCTCTTCTCTGGTCGCTTTGCTGGAAGGGATGGTTTCTCTTCCCCAGGTGAGACCCGTTCTCTTCGGAGGACAGGAGGATCGGGAAAAAGTAGCTCCTTTTTCTTTTCGAATCCCTCAAAAAGTGATAAATACAACAGGCGATCTTTCCTTGCGCCAATTAATGGCCTCGATCCGTCATTGCCGCTTTTTTGTGGGGGCCGATACCGGCCCGCTCCATTTGGCGGTGGGATTGGGGATGAGAGTCATCGCCCTCTGCGGGGCGGATGATCCTAAATGGACCGGTCCTTACGGCCCCGGACATCGGATTCATTATAAAAGGTTTCCCTGCAGCCCCTGCAACAAGAACCCGGTCTGCGAGGGACGGTATGATTGCATGAAGGCCATTGCGGTGGAGGAAGTGCTGGAGTCGGTAAAAGACCTCCTCCAGATCTCCTCTCCCAAGGATGGTGAATAAGGGGACCGGCCATTATTTTTTCTTTAGTCGATTATGAATAAAAATTTACCCAAAATGGATAGTATTTGTTAGAGAACCTGATGTTGAACCGGACCTGACAAGACCTTTATCCAATTTTGTCTGTCGATTTTGGTTCCGGCTGGTTCGGGTTGAGTTGATCTTCGCCTTTTTTCAGGATAACTTGTATGTATGCTCTCATGTATAGTCTCATCTATCTCCTTTCATTCATCCCCAGAAGGATTGGCCTGCGTATCGGTAACGCCATCGGCCTGATCCTTTATTATGGGCTGACACGGCGTCGCACTATCGCTCTTCAAAATCTGGCAACGGCCTTCGGAGATCAGCTGGATTCCGAGGAAAGGAAGAGGATCGCCAAAAAAAGTTTTCAAGGTATGGGGCGTCATGTCCTGGAAGTCTGTTATCTGATCCGAACCAATAAGGAAAAGTTGTCCACCTATGTGCAGTTAAAAGGAGTAGAACATTTTGAAGAGGCCCAGGCTCAAGGCAAGGGCGTGCTTTGTTTGACCGGCCATTTCGGCTGTTGGGAACTTCTGGCCGTCAGTGCGGGCTATTTCCACTCTTCCGGCTATGTTGTGGCGAAACCCTTGGATTTCCTGCCGGCCGAAAAGCTGACCCAGAGGATACGGGGCGTTAGCGGTAATCAATGCATCAGCAAAGAAAAATCGATGAGACGGTTGTTTCAAGTACTGGCCCAAGGCCACTGGGTGGCCATCCTCCTGGATCAAAATATCGATTGGCGAGACGGGGTCTTTGTACCCTTTTTTAATAAACGGGCCTGCACCAATAAGGGGCTGGCCTTGCTGGTCTGGAAGACCCAGGTCCCGGTGATTCCGATTTTTATTGTCGACCAAGGAGGAGGAAATTATGTGGTTGAGATTCAACCGGCCCTGCCCTGGCTGACTTTCGGAGATCGGACCAAAGAGATTGAAGAAAATACGGCTCAGTATAATCAAGTCATAGAGGCCATAGTCCGGAAACACCCGGACCATTATTTTTGGGTCCATCAGCGCTGGAAAACCAGACCCTATCAGCCCTGGCCGAGGCAGCCTAAATAAAAGGTCTGCGGTCCAGGGGTAATGATTTCTGGTGAATAATATTTAGTTAGCCAAGGAGGTTTAGTATGCCCATCAGTCAAGAACTTTTGGAGATTCTGGCTTGTCCGAAGTGCAAAGGGGATATTTATCTGAATGAAACCAAAGACGGATTGATTTGTGAGAAGTGCCGTCTTCTTTATGAAATTAAAGATGATATCCCGATTATGCTGATCGATGAGGCCAAACCGTTGACCAATGAAAAATAGACGACCGTTGGTCTGTTCAGGTTGGGACCGGTTATGGGAAAGATAGGACCCCAAACCAGAAGGGAACTTAAAGATCTGCCGCTGATGCTCGGTAAGCTCTTAGGAGGCCTATCTGCGGTACTCGGGGCCACTATGACGGTCGTGATCTTGACCCGTCAATCCGAGGTCCGCCTGGGGGAGATTTTAGTGCCCTTCCTCCTGGCCTTTGCCGGGTTGGTCGGTTTTTCCCTGTTCAATCGAAGGCTGGCCCGACATTCAACCGTAACTTTAGAAGAATCGCCGTCCAAAGGCTGGTCCCTCATGAGCGTCTTATCCTGGGCCTCGCTCCTCTTATTCGCTGGAATTTTCCTTGCCGCCGTTTATCTGCTGACAAAATGAAAAAGGGGGACAAATAAATAGACGGCCGAGGTCTAGTGACGGATAGATTGAATTCAAGTTCTGGAAACAGCGGTCATTTGGACCACGATATGTCCCCAACCCCCGCATTGCGGGCCGGTATCAAAGCAACCGGTGGTGTTGAACATCACCTCATTCGGGTCCCGGCCGTTCATCATATTCTCAAAAAAGGCATTGATCAAGACGGTCAGATTGGGCATTAAAAAGGCGCAGACCCGATCCGGGCTTTCCTTGGTCAACAGGTTTCCCGAATTATCGAAAATCAGTTTTTGACCGACCTCATGTCCGGAATGGCACCCTTTGGACTCGATCACCTCGGCCACCAGCCGATATCGTGAAGCCTCCAGGGCGTTCTGAAAGAGACGTTGAAATTTGGGATTCTCGTTGATCACCGTCCAATCCTGATCGTCTAATTTTAGTCTCCGCCGGATGATTTCCCCTAATTTATTTTTTTCCATTTTTTTCTCCTCTTGAGGATATTCTTGAGGTGCTGAAAGGAGTCCGGTTTAGAAAGGGGCTGGAATTAAATCCCGCTGTGCCCGAAGCCTCCGTCGCCCCGTTCGGTCTGATCCAGATCCTCCACCAGGCGGATAGCCGTCTGATAAACCCTGTTGATCACCAACTGGGCGATACGGTCCCCCCGGTGTAAAGTAAAAGGTTTTGGCCCCAGATTGATAAGGGCGATACCGATCTCTCCCCGGTAATCGGAATCGATGGTCCCCGGGCTGTTGATCAGTCCGATACCATGTTTCAAGGCCAGCCCGCTCCGGGGACGCACCTGCCCTTCATAACCCAAGGGAATGGCCAAGGCCAGGCCGGTGGGAATCAGACGGATGTCTCCGGGGGCCAGGACCAGATCGGTTTCAATGGCCGCCGGCAGGTCGAGTCCCGAGGCACCGGGACTCATATACTCAGGGAAGGGCAGGTCCCGGTCTCTCTCGGGATTCAGGCGTCGAATCCTTAAGATGACCGTTTCCCCCTCTCGGCCGGATTCGAAAGAGGGCCGGTCAGGTCCTAAAGACGGATTCATGAGAGGTCGATGGCCGGGGCTGAAAAATCCCCATCCTGCACCGGTCCCAAGGAAACGAGAGAAAACAGATCAGGCTGGAGCATCTCTTCCGCCAGAGAGGCCACCTCCTCCGGGGTCACTTTGTCCAGATCTCCCAAGATCTCTTCAAAGGGCAGGTCCCGGCCGAAGGTTATTTCATTTTTGGCGATCCGGGTCATGCGGTTATCGCTGCTCTCCGCCCCGAGAAGAAAGCCGCCTTTCACAAATTCCTTGGCGGCGGATAGCTCGGCAGTGGAAAGCTCCCCTCTTTTAAGTTTTTTCAGCTCTTGACTGATCACCTCCAGGGTTTCCTGAAGGGTCTCTTTGGCCACAGCGGTATAAATCCCCCACATGCCGATATCCCGGTAGGAGGATAAAAAGGAATAAATGGTGTAAGCCAGTCCTCTCTTTTCCCGCACTTCCTGAAACAAACGGGAACTCATGTTCCCGCCCATGATAACATTCAAGAGGGTCCCGGCATACCGTTTCGGATCCGTGGCCGCCGGGGCCTGGGTAGCCCAGGCCAGATGAACCTGTTCCAGGTCCTTGGACACCACTTTTGTGCGGGAAGCGAGGACCGGACTCCGGCGGTTGTTATTAGTTGAAATGGGACGAATGGTCTCCAGAGACGGAGCGACTAGATTGACAAAAACCTCATGGTCGATTTTCCCCGCTGCAGCCACGACGATCTTTTCCGGGCCGTAGGCCCGACTCAGATAATCCAGTATCCGCTTCTGATTGATGGCCTGAACGGTTTCCGGCGTTCCCAGGATCGGTTGGGCCAGGGGGTTCCCCGTATAGGCCGTTTCCCCCAGGAGCACATGGGTGTATTCGTCCGGGGTGTCTTCGACCATGCTGATCTCTTGAAGAACCACCAGACGCTCCCTCTCCAGTTCCTCCGGATCAAACAGGGAGTTTAGAAAAATATCCAGGAGGATCTCCACTCCCTGTTCCAGATGATTCTCCAGGACCCGGTTATAAAAACAGGTCTGTTCCTTGGAGGTAAAGGCATTCGACATGCCTCCGATGGCGTCCATTTCCTTGGCGATCTCCAGAGCCGTTCGGTTACGGGTTCCCTTGAAGATCATGTGTTCGATAAAATGAGACATCCCGTTCTCATCAGAACTCTCATCCCGAGATCCATTATCGACCCAGATCCCCACCGAAGCGGAATAGAGATAGGGCAATGGTTCGGTGACGATGCGAATGCCGTTTGTTAAGACTGTTTTATTGACCATGGTCCATCACTTTGTTTGAGGAGTTTGGCCCAAGGCGGCCTTCCGGCTCAAGCGGATTTTCCCTTGACGGTCCACATCCAGGACCTTGACCATGACCTCATCCCCTTCTTTGAGCACGTCGGTGACTTTCTTGACGTGGTGATTGTCTAATTGAGAGATATGGACCAGACCTTCAGTGCCCGGAAGAATTTCCACAAAGGCGCCGAAATCCATGATCTTGATGACCTTGCCCAGATAAATCTGACCGATTTCGACCTCCTGGACGATCTCTTTGATCATGGCAATAGCCCGATCCACGCCCTTGCTGTCGGAAGAGGCAATGATGATCTTCCCGGAATCTTCCACCTCAATTTTGGCCCCGGTTTCAGCCACAATGGCCCGGATGACCTTACCTCCCGGGCCGATCACTTCTCTGATTTTTTCCGGGTTTATTTCAATGGTGGTGATTCTGGGGGCATAATCGGAAATACTGGTCCTCGGCTGATTGATGGTTTTATTCATCAGGTTCAGGATGGACAGTCTTCCCTCCCGGGCCTGACGCAGGGCCTGGCTCATGATTTCCTGATTGATGCCGGTGATCTTGATATCCATCTGGACGGCCGTGACCCCGGACTCGGTACCGGTCACCTTGAAATCCATATCCCCGCCATGATCTTCATCCCCCAGGATGTCGGTCAGAATGGCCACTTCCTCCTGCTCCTTAATCAACCCCATGGCCACACCGGCCACATGGGATTTAATAGGCACGCCGGCATCCATCAGGGACAGGCTGGAACCGCAAACCGTGGCCATGGAGGAGGAACCGTTGGATTCCAGGATCTCCGAAACGATCCGGATCGTATAGGGGAAATCACCATTGGAAGGTAATACGGGCAGTAAGGCCCTTTCAGCCAAGGCCCCGTGACCGATCTCTCTCCGTCCGGGTCCTCGAAGCATTTTGACTTCTCCAACGGAGTAGGGGGGGAAATTATAGTGTAGCATAAAGGCCTTGAAGGTCTCCCCATTTAAGGAGTCGATCCGTTGTTCATCCGAAGACGTTCCCAGGGTGGTCACAGCCAGGGCCTGGGTTTCCCCGCGGGTGAACAGGGCCGATCCGTGGGTCCTGGGCAGAAGGGACACTTCACAAGAAATAGGGCGGACTTCGGTGAATCCTCTTCCCCCGATTCTCGTTTTTTCCTTCAGGACCAGTTCGCGGATTAATTGCCGCTCCAAACCTTCAAAAAGCTTTTTAACCTCATTTTTGATTTCCGGTTTGTCTTGGGTTAATTCTTCTAAAAGGTCGGTCAAAATAGCATGGACCCGGTCTTGCCGCTCCATCTTTGCCGAAAGGGTCAGGGCTTCTTTTAAGGCATTTCCGGCCTTATCATAAACTTGGGCCTTTAACTCCTCATTTGTCGGAGGTGCCGGCCACTCCGGTTTAATGGCGCCGATTTCCCGGCCCAACTTTTTTTGCAGTTCAAGAATATCCTGGAATCCCTGGTGCCCGAAGAAAATCGCCTGAACCAGGTCTTCTTCCTGGGCCTCTTTAGCACCCCCTTCAACCATAACCACGGCCTCTTTTGTGCCGGCCACAATGATGTTGAGATCGCTTTCTTTCAATTGGGAGTTGGTGGGGTTTAAAACCAGCTCCCCATTGACCCGGCCCACCCGGATTCCGGCAATAGGGCCGAGAAAGGGGATCGGCGACACTTCCAGGGCAGCCGAGGCCCCGATCATGGCCAGGATATCGGGATCATTTTCCTGATCGGTGGAAAGGACCGTGGCGATAACCTGTGTTTCATTGGTATAGCCTTTGGGAAAAAGAGGACGTAAGGGCCGATCGATCAATCGGGAGGTCAGGGTTTCTTTTTCACTGGGGCGGCCGACTTCCCGCCGGAAAAAACTGCCGGGGATCCGGCCGGCGGCATAGGCCATCTCTTGATAATCGACCGTTAAAGGGAGGAAATCGATTCCCTCCCGGGTGTCGCTGGAGGACACCACGGTCACTAAAACGATGGTTTCCCCGTATTGGACCAGGACCGCACCGCTGGCCTGTTTGGCCACCCGTCCGGTCTCGATGCTCAGGGTTCTTCCATTTATTTCGGTAGAAACTACTCTTACCATTGATAAGCTCCTATAATTGGGGGGAAAACCTTATTTTCTGATCCCCAACTCTTGTATAAGGGTTCGATACCGTTCGGCATCTTTCTTTCTTAAATAACTTAACAGTCTTTTTCGCTGACCGACGAGTTTGAGAAGCCCCCGTCTGGAATGGTGATCCTTTTGGTGGGTTTTGAAATGTTCAGTCAGGTATTTGATTCGTTCACTGAGTAAAGCAACTTGAATCTCTGGGGAGCCGGTGTCTGTGGGGTGTACCCCGAATTTGCCCAGAATCTCTTTTTTTTGTTCTGCATATAATCCCACGATGTACCTCCTTAAAATAATTAAATAATAACCCGAATAGGTTTAAAACCCTGTTTGGGATGACCGACTTTTTGATAAACGGCCCATAATTCTCCTCGAGGGCTGGTTAAAAAGATTGGTTTGCCTGTTTCAATGGCCGTCAAAGGCCCCCCTCCTAAGTCCGATCCGATCACCCCTCCTTGTTTGATGATTTCTTTCCATTTCCATTCCATCCGCACCTGAGGAAACCCTTCCAGAATCTTCTCCAAAGGAATCTTAAGGGCTTTGATCTCCTCTTCTCCGGAGGCCTTTTGTATCCGTTCCAAAGGCTGGGCCTGAGCAAGGGTGAAGGGTCCGCTTTGGATCCTTTGTAATTGATCCAAATAGGCCCCACAACCCAGGCGTTCCCCGACATCATGGCATAAAGTCCTGACGTAGGTGCCCGGGGAACAAAACATCTCAAAGGTTACGCGCTCTCCTTCCATCTGAAGGACCTTAAGGGTATCAATAGTGATTTGCCGGGGCGGTTTGACGATCGGTATCCCCTGTCTGGCCCATTGATACAAAGGTTTCCCTTTATATTTTAAGGCTGAAAAAGAGGGCGGAACCTGTTCCCGGGAACCGATAAATTCTTCGAAGACCGCTTCCACCTGAGGGCGCTCCGGCAGGGCTTCGGGGGTGGAAAAAACCACCTGGCCGGAACGGTCTTGGGTATCCCTTTTCTGTCCCAAGATCATCACCGCCCGATATCCTTTGGGGTTGTTGGGGATAAAAGGAATTATTTTGGTCGCCCAACCGACAAAAATAGGTAAAACCCCGGTAGCGATGGGATCCAGCGTCCCCAGAAAACCCATCTTTTGCATTCGGGCAGTCTTCCGCAACCCATGGAGGACCTTGCTGGACGTCATCCCTGCCGGTTTGTTTACCACCCAAACCCCTTCCCAGACCGATGGGGCGTACGCCTCGGAAGAGGCCGGTTTAAGAGTTAAGGTCTTCATGATTCGTCCGGATCTTGGGGCGGAAGCAGGCCTTTGATCAATGATTCAATCCGGTCTCCATAGGCGTAGGAGGTGTCGTGCATAAACTCCAATTCCGGGACATGACGCAGTTTCAGGCGCTGGCCCAATTCTCTTTTAATAAACCCGGCGGCACTCTTCAGACCTTCCAGGGCCCGTTGAATATCTGCGGGCTCTCCAAAACGGCTGAAGAAGACCCGAGCCTGTTTTAAATCCGGAGAAATATCTACACCGGAGATGGTGACCATTTCCAGTCTGGGGTCTTTTATTTTTCGGAGAAGCAGGTCGGAGATTTCTTTCTGGATCAGGCCTCCGACCTGAATTTTCCGTTTGGGTTTGGATGGTTTTAATTGCATACTGTTAAACATATCCATTACGGATTACGAATTGCGAGTTCTGGATTAATAAATAAAATCCCTTTTCCAAGCCCCCACTCTGAAACGTGTAACCCATCAATAATCCAATAATTCAATATGAAAATCTATGTCCCCGGTGATATGGAGGCGTTCGATATAATTCGCCACCTGATCCAACCGCCCATTGACCTGCCCTCGATCATTGCCTACCGTACAGATGCCTAGCCGGGCCTTCTGCCATAAATCAAGGTCATCCGTCTCGGCAATGGCCACATTAAAGTGGTTACGGACCTTATCTTTTAAACTTTTGACGACCTGCCGTTTTTCCTTTAAGGAATGGGCACCCGGCAGATAAAGAATCATTTCCAATATACCGATAACCATTGGTTGTTTTATTAACGATTCCGCAATCCGCAATCTGAAATCGGCAATGGATTACAGTTCCGGTTTTACCTCCTCCAATACATAGGACTCGATAACATCCCCCAACTTCAGATCATTATAATCCTCCAAGCGGATACCGCATTCATACCCGGCAGCCACCTCTTTGACATCATCTTTGATCCTGCGGAGGGAGGCGATTCGGCCGTCGTAAATGACCACCTGATCCCGTAAAAGACGGGCCTTGGCGTTTCTTTCAATCTTGCCATCCGTGACAAAGCTTCCGGCAACGGCCCCGACTTTGGGCACATGAAAGATATCCCTGATTTCAGCGTGGCCGTGAACGACTTGGTTGTAGACCGGTTCGAGCATGCCCACCATGGCATCTTTGACATCCGAGACCAGTTGATAGATGATGTCATAGAAACGTACATCCACCTGCTCCTGTTCAGCCAACTCCTGGGCTTTATGGTTCAAGCGCACATTAAACCCGATGATAATGGCTTTGGAGGCCGAGGCCAGCAGGATATCGGTTTCCGTGATCGCTCCGGGAGAACTGTGGATGACATTGACCTTGATGGCGGCGGTACTCAATTTGTGCAGGGCCTCGCTGATGGCTTCAATGGAACCCTGTACGTCGGCCTTAAGGATGATGTTCAGTTCTTTGACCTGGCCTTCTTTGATCTGTTCATACAGTTTTTCCAGGGTCACCTTGCTCGTTTTGGAAAGCTCCGCTTCCCGCTTTTTCTGGAGGCGGAACAGGGCGATCTGTTTGGCTGTTTTTTCGTCCTCACAGACAATAAATTCGTCTCCGGCCAAGGGCACCCCGTTAAACCCATGGACTTCGACCGGGATGGACGGTGTGGCCCGGTCGACCTTCTGTCCCCATTCATTAAAGAGGGCCCGAACCTTTCCAAACTGAATTCCACAGACAAAGGGATCGCCTGTTTTTAAAATGCCTCCTTGGATCAGGATAGTGGCAATAGGCCCGCGACCTTTATCCAGCCGGGCTTCAACAATTCGGCCGACGGCCAGTTTGTGGGGATTGGCCTTTAATTCCAAGACCTCGGCCTGGAGGAGGATCAATTCCAAAAGGTTGTCTACGCCGATTCCCGCCTTAGCCGATACTTCGGCGAAAATGGTATCACCGCCCCATTCCTCCGGAACCAGCCCGTATTCGGCAATCTGCCTCTTGACTCGGTCGACATTGGCAGCGGGCTTGTCGATTTTGTTGATCGCCACGATGATGGGAACCCCGGCCGCCCGGGAATGATCGATGGCCTCCTTGGTTTGCTGCATCATCCCATCATCGGCAGCCACTACCAGGATGACGATGTCGGTGATCTGGGCCCCTCGAGCCCTCATGGCCGTGAAGGCTTCATGCCCCGGGGTGTCCAGAAAGACGATTTCGCCTTTGTCTAACTGGACATGATAGGCACCAATATGTTGGGTTATGCCCCCAGCTTCCCCGGCAGTTACATTTGTTTTTCGAATGACATCCAATAAGGAGGTTTTACCATGATCTACATGACCCATAATGGTCACTACCGGGGGTCTGGCCATAAGTTCCTCCGGAAGGTCGGTGTGTAGTTTTAGGATTTGTTCCTCTTCAAATTGGCCTTTTTCCGCTTCATACCCGAATTCGGCAGCCACAAGGGCGGCGGCATCATAGTCGATGGATTGGTTTAAGGTGACCATAAGTCCTAAAGCGATCATCTTTTTGATCATATCTCCTGATTTAATACCCATTTTTTTGGCCAGCTCCGCTACATTGATGGCCTCGGAAATCTTCAGGCGGCGCTTAATCGCCTTGGGAGTGGTGATTTCCGTTTTTTTGAATTTCTTGACCCCTAATTTGCCCCCTTTGCCTGTTTTAAAAGAGCGAAAATCTTTCCCCGCATCATCATATAAGTCGACTCGTTCTAAAATCTCCCGTTTTTTCTTAAATATCTTAGCCTTGGCTATTTCCTCCTCGGCGCTGATTTTAGATGGTTTCGGCTTCTTTTTGGGGATCAGTTTTTCTTTTTCCGTCTCCTTCTCCACCTTTTGGGTGTCCGGTTGCGCGGAAGGCGGGGACGGTTTAGAGGGGGCAACTACTTTAACCACCGGCTCCGCTGGCTGGATGACCCGGGCTGGCGGTTCAGGACGGTGAATGACCCGGGCCGGCATTTCTTTAACGGCCTTAAGGGGTTTCACGGGATGGGGTTTTTCCTCAGGAATTGGTTGAGGGATGATGGCTTTTTCTAATTCCTCCTTTTCTGCCGTTTCGAGGCTGGGTTGTTTTTCCAGGGGTTTTTCGATTTTCGGTTCTAACGGGTGTTCAGGGATGGCCGGGGTCACTATGACAGATGGGGGTTCGGCAGCCGGCGGCTCGTCCGGAATCACTTCCGCTTCCTGTTTGCCCTCGATACCCGGTTCTTCCTCCAGTGGTTCCGGACCCGGTTCAACCTCAACAATTTTTTTACGCCGACGGATAACCGTGGACTTGATCCGCTGTTCTTCGACGACCAGAGATTTGGTTCCTTTTAAATGGCCTTTGATCAGGGAAATATCTTCATCAGTCAATGAAGAAGAATGGCTTTTAATTTCGATCCCGATCTTCAGAATAAGGTCCACCAGGACCTTGTTTTCCATCTGCAGTTCTTTTGCTAATTCATAGACTCTAATTTTGGCCATGTACCCCCCCTGATGGCGGATTGTTAATAAAATTTTCCAAGTTCGGGCCGATCTCCATTCCACGGCCAAAGGCCTTATATCGACTTTTGGAAGACAGCAAGCACGTCAGACAGGACTCGGTTCGACAGAGGTAGAATCCTCGACCCGGCATTGTTTGCCGGGGATCCATTTCTAAAATATGATTATCTAAAATGATCAATCTTAAGAATTCTATTTTATCTTTTTTCCCTCGGCAGACCCGACAGGTCCTCTGCCTGATCAAGGGTTTCATTTATCCCGGCCCTCATCCTCATCCGGCATAATCCCTTCATTTTCCTCCCCGGCGGTCGTATTGTCTTCGTCAATCTCCTCGTTGTCCGCCGAAGGCTCCTTCGGTTGGGTAATTTTTAAGAATTCGGTGGCTGCCTCCAACAATTTTTCGGCTTTTTTAGGTGTAATTCCTGAAATCTGGATCAATTCATCAATATTGGATTCAGCTACTTCTCGGGCCGATTTGTACCCGGCCTTATACAAAGAATCGGCCGTCGCTTCCCCCACTCCGGAAATTTGGAGGAGGGATTGATAACCGTCCCGCATGGATTTGGTATATTTCGACTCGCTTTTGACATCAATTTTCCAACCGGTCAAACGAGAGGCCAAACGGACGTTCTGCCCTCTCTTGCCGATGGCCAGGGACAACTGGTCATCCGGGACGACCACTTCCATGGAACGGTTGACTTCATCAATGATCACTCGAATCACTTCAGCCGGGGCCAGGGCGTTACAGATAAATTTGGCGGGGTCGGGATTCCAGGAAATGATATCTATTTTCTCGCCTTTCAACTCTTGAACCACATATTGAACCCTGTTCCCCTTCATCCCCACACAGGCTCCTACCGGATCGACATCTTTGGCCTCTGACGTCACGGCTATTTTGGACCGGCTTCCCGGTTCCCGGACGACATTAATAATGCGGACTACTTTTTGAGATATTTCCGGGACCTCCATTTCAAATAAGGCGGCTAAAAACTGGGGGTGGGTTCTGGAAAGGATAACTTGAGGACCCTTGCTGATTTTTTTTACCTCTAAGACATAGGCCCGTATTCGATCCCCTTGTTTATAGGTCTCCGTGGGGATTTGTTCGGTGGTCGGGAGAACGGCTTCGGTTCGGCCCAAATTGATTATGGCCGCCCCTTTGTCAAACCTCTGGACGATCCCGTTAATCACCTCACCTTTGCGGTCTTTAAAGTCATCAAAAACGATATCCCGTTCGACATCTTTCATCCGCTGAATGATGACTTGTTTGGCCGACTGGGCGGCAATCCGGCCGAAGGAACTGGTTTCCATCTTCATCCCCAGGCTGTCTCCGACTTCACACTCCGGATCGAGTTTCTTCCCTTCTTCCAAAGAAACTTGGGTGTTGGGATCTTTGACTTTCTCAACGACTTCTTTGAATTCAAAAACCTCGATTTCTCCCAATTCATCGTTATAATTGACTTCGATTTCCTTTTTCAGGCCCAATTTCTTTTTGGCGGCCGATCCAATGGCTTCCACCAGGGTGGAAATAAGGACTTCTTTGTTGATCCCTTTGTCCCTGCTGACCTGATCGATCACCCTCTTCAGTTCTAAAGGAGGAATCCCGGCCCATTCTTTTTCTTTTTTCTGAATCACTCCCATTGCCTTTTACTCCTTTATTGTTTATCTGCACGTTCCTTGGGTTTCCAGACCCTCATTTCGGATAGGATTCACCTCCGGTTCAATCTTCATAAACCAACCGGGCCTTGGTGATGATCTCCACCGGGACCTCCCAGGTCTTCTTATTTTCGGCCAGCCGCAGGCTTCCCGAAACCTGGTAATCCAGAAGGATTCCTTTAAAAAAAGACTGTTTCTCCAGGGGGACTTTCGTTGAAAATTGGACTTTTTTCCCTATGCTACGGAGAAAATCTTTTTCTTTTTTCAACGGGCGGTCTAATCCGGGCGAAGATACCTCCAGTGTATAGGCATGAGGGATCAAATCCTCCACCTCAAACTGATCGCCCAGCTGTCGGCTGATTTCCGCACAATCATCCAGGGTTACTCCCCCAGGCTTATCCATAAACACACGCAGGACCCATCCGCGTCCTTCTTTCCTGAACTCCAGATCAATTAATTCCAACCCTTCGGATTGGAGAAGAGATTCCACCAGTCCTTCGAGCTGACTGATGCGATCCGCTTCGGGTTGAGAAAGACTACTCATAAGAAAAACCAATATTTTCAATAATCATCAAAGCCCTTAGTCCCTGATTGCGGTTCCTTCTTAGGGTTTTTCCGTAGAGCATCAGATGTCCATCTGATTATTCAGGGAAAAGGGCAAAAAAAAATGGGCCGAGGCCCACTTCGTAGCGTAGAACGATAAGTGATGGTATACACCACCAGAACCGTCAAACTGATAGGACTCATCCGCAATTCGAAGTTCCATCACTCCGTCTGAAAACTATCCGTCGAAGAAGGACCTCAAAAAGGGAACTACGGCTTCAATCCAGTTGAAGCAGGCCATAATGGAGCGGGCAACGGGATTCGAACCCGCGACACCAAGCTTGGGAAGCTTGTACTCTACCAGCTGAGCTATGCCCGCTCAAATTTATTATTCTACTTAATAATTATAAGGAATGTCAATCAAAATTTTTATAATTAAACATTGGCTGTTAATACGAAAATAGAATCCGAGCTTACGGCCTATTTTCATGTTTCGTGGTGCCACGCCCCCAAAAGGCGGGGCATGGGAATTAGTTCGAAAATAGGCTTCGGAGCCTTCTGTGCCTATTTTCATCTTTGGTGGTGTCACGCCACTGGCGTGGCATGACGGCTTAATCCGAACATTATATATCAAGAAAAACAGGGAATCAAGGGTGAAGATGGGCCTAAAAGGATCAACCCCTTGGCTTGGCATTTTCCTTTTGACGAAGCCCAGGGGAAACATTACTATAGATGCCCTAGTTAGTTTGCATCCGGACATTCAAATTTTCGGTCGGTCGAGCCGCTCGAGCCGCTCGACATCGTCGAGCTATAAAGAGGCTCTCATTCGAGAGCCGAACTGTCGAGCTAAGAAAAGGCATCCTGTCCGACTCCCGGCAGGGAGTCTCTCCAAAAGATCGG
>Ga0233425_10002172_pt1 | contig 39841 bp, 33 predicted proteins | sample Watercolumn_Towu_2_FD_181712 | JGI IMG/M metagenome (GOLD analysis project Ga0233425, IMG submission 181712) | Freshwater microbial communities from Lake Towuti, South Sulawesi, Indonesia - Watercolumn_Towuti2014_140_MG | ecosystem: Environmental > Aquatic > Freshwater > Lake | place...
CGCCTACTTCGTTGTGCTCTTCAGCGATGCGAACGGCACCACGCCGCTCTTCCGTAGCGTGGCCTCCCTCGGCGTCGGCGATACGACGTGGCACGCGATCACGACCGACGTGATGAACCCGGCATCGGGCGTGTTCACGCCGTCGGGCGGTCTTGGCGGCGGCTGGCAAGCCATTCCCGAGCCGGCCACCCTCAGCCTGCTGGGGGTCGGTGCGGCCGCGCTGGCGCTGCGCCGCAGGAAACGGCGTGCCTAGCGAGAGTCCAGTGTGACAGCCGGACAGGCGGCGCCCTCGGGCGCCGCCTGCGGCATTTTCGGGGAGCGAGCGATGTTGGTCTTCCTTCCCTTCCGCCCCATCACCCGCGGCCGCCTGCGCCGCGCGCGCTGGACCGGCCTGGCCGTCGGCGCCGCCGCGTTCGCGCTCTACGCCGCGACCCTCGCGCGTTGCGCGTTTCCTGGCGAATCCGTGCGCTGGATCGCCTGGGCAGCCGGCCTCGACGTGCGCGACGTGCCGACGCACCCGCTCCTCTGCTGGCTCGGCCAGGCCGCGGCCGGCCTGCCTGCCTTTTCCCTGGCCGTACGGCTGAACCTGCTCGCCGCCCTGGCCGGCGCCCTCGCCGTCATGGGCGTCTACCGCATCGTGTGGTTCTTCATCTTCGACACCATGCGCGAGCAGTCCGCCGTCGTGCGCGCCTCCGGCGTCGCCCAGTTCGGCGGCATCGTCGCCGCCGCCGCCGCCGGCCTCAGCCTGCCCTTCTGGCAGGCGGCCACGCGCTTCCGGCCCGAGGTGTTCGATGCCGCCATCCTCGTCGGGTGCGTTCATTTGCTCACCGTCTATGCGCGAACCGACCGCGTCCGGTGGCTGATCGCGTTCGGCGCGCTGGCCGGCGCCGGCTGCGCGGAATCGCCGCTGCTGATTGCAGCCGCCCCGTTCCTGGCCTGCCTTGCCGTGCTCGTGGAATGGCGGCTTTCCTGGTGCCAGGTGCGGCGGCTGGCGGCTGCCGCGGCCGTGGGACTGCTCGCGCTCGTTGCCGTGCACCTCCTCGCGGCGCAAAGCTTCGTGGAGGCGCAGCCGGTGGGGACCGGCCACCGCCACGTGCTGCATCTCGTCCTGACGGTGCTGCGCGTGCATCTGGCGGGGCTCAAGGCGCTGCGGCCGTCCGCCCACCTGTGGATTCCGGCGCTGGCCATGGGCGTGGGCGCGGCGGTCGTCTCCTGCCTCGCGGCCTACCGCGCCCTCGACAACCGCCGCTCCTGGAGCCTGCTGGCCGTCAACCTGGCGCTCACCGCCTCCGCCGTGCTGCTGCTCGCCAACGTGCCCTTCTCGCCCTGGGGCGTGGCCGCCCTGCGCGGCACGCTGCCGGTCTTCACGTACCTGCTCGCCGGCGCCGGCATCGGCCTGCTCGCCGCCTCCTGGCGCGCCTTCTACGTGCTGGCAAACCCCGTGGACGAGGGCGAGCGCACGGAGGAGGACGACGAGGCGGCCGGGCGCGAGGCCGTCCCGGGCGTGACCGCCTGTCGCTTCGCGGGCTTTTTGCTGGCGCCGGCTTTTGCCGCGCTCGTCGCCATCGGCGGCGTCGTCAACGGCTTCCGCGTCGTCCGTGACGACGGCGCCTTCGCCGACCGCGCGGCCGACGCCGTCCTCGATACGCTCCAGGGCCGCGCCTGGATCGTCGGCAACGGCGTGCTCGACGCCCACCTCGCCGTTCGCGCCAGCGAGCGCGGCGTCCGCGCGCTCGTGCTTTCGCCGCATCGCGCCGCCGAACGCAACTACCCCGCCGCCGTGCTCCGCGCGCTGCGCAACGACCCCGCCCTGTCCGCCGAGGCCCGGCAGCGCGCGGCCACCCTGATTCCCTACAGCTTCCTCGTTTTCATCGAGGATCTGTTTGGTTCCGACGCCGCCATCGGCGGCAAGGCCGTCTCCATCGGTCTGCCCGATCTCTGGTACGGCTCCGGCTGGGTGCCCGTTCCCGAGAAGTTGTGCTACGGCGGCGTGCGCGCCCTCGCGGGCCTCCAGGACCGCGATCTGCTCGGGCCGCACGAGGCCTTCTGGCGCGCCTGGGAGCCCTTCCTCCGGCAGGGGCCCGGCGCGCCGCGCGACCTGACCTTCGCGTATCGCGGCGCCGTCCGGCGCCACCTGGCTTTCGTCGCCAACAACCTCGGCGTAGCCCTCGCGGATCTCGGCCGCGCCGAGGAGGCCTTCCGCGCCTACCAGCAGGCGCGCGCGATGGACCCCGACAACATCAGCGCCCTGCTCAACGTCTTCGAACTCGCCGCCCGCGGCACGCACCCGGAGCTCAAGCCCGGCCTGGAAGCGGAACTCCGCCGCCGCGTCGAGAACCGGTCCCGGCGCTACTCCCTCTGGGCGCTCAGCCGCAGTTCAGGCTACGTCCGCAACAGCGAAATGTTCGTCCAGATGGGCTGGGCCTGGGCGCTCTCCAGCACGCCGGGCTCCGTCCTGGCCGGCCTGCGCAGCGTCTACGCGCTTGAACAGGACGCCACCCGCCGCGCGGGCCTCGCCGGCATGATCGCCGCACTGCACGAGATGCGCGGCGACTACAAGCAGAGTGCCGCCGAGTACCGCCAGGCCCTCGCGCGCGACCCGCGCGACGTCGCCGCCATCTCCGGCCTCGTGCGCCTGGCGCTGCGCGAGAATGTCGTCGAGGAAGCCCGCCGGGTCCTCGAGAGCGGCGAGCGTGCCGGCGCCTCGCGCCGCTCCCTGCGGCAGGATTGGGCTGCGCTCCACCTCGTCTCGGGCGATCTGCCGCGCGCCCGCGTCCTGCTCCAGGAACTGGCCGACGACCCGGACGCCCGCCCGATGACCCTCGCCTTGCTCGCCATGGTCATGATCGAGCAGAACGAGATCGAGGCCGTCGAGGCCAACGTCCTGCCGCGGCTGAGGAAGACCGCCGGCGACACGGCCGATGCGTACTTCGCACTCGTCGTCGAGGGCCGTGTCTGGCAGGCCAAGGGGCGCAGCGGCTACAAGAACGCGCGCCTGTGCTTCCGGCGCGCCGCCGCCCTGCGGCCGGACGTGGAAGTCCTGCAGGACGTGATCCTCTCGCTCGATGTCGCGCTCGAGGACCAGCCCGCGGCCGAGGCCCACGCGCTCGTGCTCCTGCGCCGCCGGCCCGACCACCCCTACGCCAATTTCATCCTCGGCTCCATTCGCCTGGAAGAGGGCCGGTATGCCGACGCCGAGCCGTACCTGCGCCGCAGCGCCACGGCGTCGTCGCCGACCGTGGCGGCGCTCAACAACTACGCGCAGGTTCTCTACCGCCTCCGCCGGTTCGAGGAAGCCGAGCGGGTCGGACGCCAGGCCACCCAGCTTGCGCCCGACCGCTACGAGGGCTGGTCCACCCTCGCGCTCGTGCTCGCCGCCGCCGGCCGCGTGGACGACGCCGACAGCGCGCTGGCCAGGTCGCGCGCCATCCGGCGCGACGACCGCCGGCTGGCGATGGTGGACGCCATCGTCGCGCTCAAGCGCGGCGACGCCTCCGCCGCCGACCGCGCCCTGGCCGCGGCCGGCCCGGACGAGACCTTCTCCGCCATCGAGCGCCGCGACTTCGAGGCGCTGCGCGACGACATCGCGCGCCTGCGGCGCGGGCGGTAGCCGGCGACTCCACGCCGATCACGCGGCGCGGTTGACATTGCTGCCGCCGCGGCGGCTGTGGCATAGTGGCCCCGCCGCAAGGGCCCGTAGCTCAGTTGGTCAGAGCAGGGGACTCATAATCCCTGGGTCGCTGGTTCGAGCCCAGCCGGGCCCACCACGCCGAAAGGCAGGAAGCAGCTTCAACGCCGCGTTCTGCGACACCGGCACCGACGGCCGGGAGAGCCGCAACATTCGCTGGGCGACGCCGCTGCCGGACCGCGGCCCGGGCGTGGGTTCGCCGATCGGGGCGGGCTGGAGGGCGGCATGCAACGGACGACCCGGCGATGCGCGATGCTGGCGGCGCGGACGGGCCTGACGATCCTCGACGTCCGCCGCAAGCTGGATGCGTCGCCCGACGTGGCGCGTTTCCCGACGCTCGACGGCATCCGCGTGGCCGAGCCATGCCACCGCCTGATGGCCGTGGAGTGGCTGCGGTTCCTGGCGGCGTGAGGCCGCTACTCCGTCAGCCAGATCTGGCTGCGCACGACCCAGCGTCCGGTGTAGGCGTCGCGCAGGATGACGGCGGCCGCGCGCTGGTCGGCGAGCACGCGGCCCGGCGGCGAGACGCGCTGGCCGCAGACGATCACCAGGAAGGCGTTCTGGCGGAAGCTCACGCGCTCCGCAACGCCGGCCAGGATGTCCTGCATCTGGCTGAACGCCGCCGGATCGGCGACGGCGTTCGTGGCGCCGGCGGCGGCGACGAGGTTGGTGGCGAGCGCCGGCAGCATGTCGGTCAGGCAGGTCCAGCCGGGCACCGAGCCGTCGGGCGCGGGCTGCAGCATGGACTGGGCGGCGGCGCCGGCCAGTTGGCGCAGCGCGCCGGCCGGCAGCGGCGCTAGCGGGTCGTCCAGCCGCCACTGCCGCCCCATGCCGGCGGCGTTGGTCCATCCGACCGGGATCTCGCCCAGCAGCATCTCCCACACGTTGGTGTAGGGCGTGTTGGCCTGCAGCAGGCCCGGGACCGGCGCGTTGGTCGCGCGCACCGTGAAGCGGTCAAGCGCGGCGGCGCCGGCCGCGCTGCCGAGGTCGAAGGCGCCGCCGGGCGCGAGCGGCGCGTACACGTGCCGCAACTCCGCGGCCGCGGCCAACGGCCCGTCCGCCTGCACGAACGGCAGGCTGCGTACGGACAGGTTGCGGTTGGTGGCGCCGAGCGTGTGGTCCGCGACCGGGCCGTTCGTCGCGCCGGCCAGCGCGTGATTGGCGCGCGGGTCGCCGAACTGGATGCTGCCGGTGTCGGTCCACGCCAGCAGTTGGTCCGCCGCCACCAGCGCCTCGTCCACGCAGGTCTCGACGCCGGCCGCGTCCCGGACGAACACCTGGGGCCAGATCCAGACCTGGCGCGCGGCGCCGATGGGCAGGTAATCCGTGCGCGGCGGCACGACCGAGTTGTCAACGAACGGGAAGCAGACCTGCTGCGCGCCCGCCGCGTTGGTGGTGGCGCCGACCGCGAACTCGACGGCGCCGGCATTCATCGCCGGCAGCGCCGTCTCGAAGCTGACACCGCCGGCCGGCGGAGGCGTGCCGTAGGCGCCGCTGAAGCCGGCGACGGCGGCAGTCCAGTCGGCCGCGTTCGTGTAGACGCCCACGCGGAGGACGGCGCCCGCGGGCGACTCGCGCGGCGCGAACGGATACCAGACTTCCACGGCCACGCCGTAGCGGTTGCTCTCGCCCGGCTGGGAGACGTCCTGGAGCGCGACTTCGTTGATCAGCGGCACGTCCTTGACACCGACGCCGGTGCGGAAGGGCAGCGTGCCGGCCGGCGCCACGGGCGTGCGGCCGGGATCGAGAAGGTTGAGCGCGTTCCAGGCGATCCCGTCCGATCCCGGGAAGCCCGCCTCGAAGAGCAGGTTGCTGACCGCAGCCAGCCAGACCGTGCACGACGGCGCGCTCGCGTAGCCCGGCTGCGCGTTGAAGTTGGTGGCGCCGTTGAGGTCGAAGCGGCTGCGCAGCGCGGCCGCAAAACCGCGCGTGCCGAAGCCGTCGGCGTTTGTGATCCCGGCGGCGAAGAAGACATCCGGGCCCGGATCGTACGAGACGGTCACCAGGTTGGAGACCGGCCCGCCGTTGGCGCCGTGCAGGTCGGGCTGCGAGGGGAAGACGCGGCGGTAGGCATTGGTGTCGAGCTGCTGCCAGGCGGCGTCGGCCGGCTCGCCGAGCGCCGCGCGGCGGCCGGCGTTCAGCGCGTGCACGTCCGGCAGGCCGGACAGGTTGACGACCAGGAAGGCGACGCGTCCGGCCCGCACGCCCTCGGCTCCGGTCTGCACGTTGGTCTCCAGGATCGAGCACCAGCCGGAGGCGACCTGCGCGGCCTGCTGTCCGAGCGTGCCGGGCAGCAGGTTGGTCGCCGTGCCGCGGAAAAGGTAGATCGGGTCCAGGTTCGTGGAGGGCAGGCCCAGGCACTCGGCATTCTGGAACGGGTAGGGCGGGGGAACGTCAAGAACGTCGGTGCCGAACCAGCCCTGGACGGGATAGCAGCTCCGGCTGCCGACAAGGCAGACGTCGACCACCTCCATCGCCCACTCCAGGCCCACGTCCACATACTGGCGCGCCATGGTGCGGTGGAGCGCGTTGCGCGCCGCGAGCCGCTCGATGCGGATGGAGACGACGAAGGCGACGATGGCGAGGCAAATGACGGTCAGCAGGCCGAGGGTGACGATCAGGGCCATGCCGGAGCGGGGAGAGCGGAGTGCGGAGTGCGGAGTGCGGAGTGCGGAATGCGGAGTGCGGAACGCGGAGTGCGGAGTGCGGAACGAGAGAGACGAACAGGAGGCAACGGAGAGCGGGGAGGGGAGAGTGAGAAGCCGTGAGGAAACCGGAAAGTGGCGGTCGCGCAGGCGCGCGACCCGCCCAAACGCCGCGGAAGCGCCGCGGTTTCGGGGCCGGGAGGGACGCGCTCCCGCGCGTCCGCCGGGTTCTTCGCTTGGCGCCTGGCGCCTGACACCTGGCGTCGCCCCTCTGACCACGGACCAGTGACCAATGACCTCGTCATGGAATATCTCCCCCCACGGACGCGGGCAGGAACACGCGCCGGCTCAGGCGGATGGCGTGGCGCTCGACGAAATCGCGCGGGTCGGCGAGGCCGCCGGCCGCGCGGGCGTCGTCGGGATCGAGCAGTTCGATGTAGACGTCAAGATAGGGCGGAATGCAGTTGGAGGGGAATGCGGCCAGCCAGGCGGCGTTGGTGGGGTCGGCCGCCGGCGGCAGGAAGCGCAGCGCGGCCACGCCGTCGGCGAGCAGCACGGGGCGGGCGGACGGCGGCGGCGGGCTCGCGAGGTCCGGCCAGGTCCACGCGCCGCCTGCGGGCAGCCGTTCGCACCACCGCAGCAAACCGAAGGTGCCGTTGGTGGCGGCGAGGTCGTAGCGCACCCATTCGAGCGCCAGGCCGTTGGTGGACGGCGCGGGCAGGCTGCGGCAGAAGAGCAGCGCCTGGTTCGTGCCGCCGTAGGTGGCGAGCGAGGCATCGGCCAGTTCCATCGGCGCATTGGTGAGCGGCGCGAGCGTGCGAAGGTCGCGCACGAAGAACTCCATGACGGCGCGTCCCTGGATCAGCAGGCGGGAGCGCAGGCGCGCCTGCCGCCAGGTGTCGCCCGCCGTGTTGAGCGTCACGGCGAGCAGCCCCACCAGCACGCCGAAAAGCGCGAGCGAGGCGAGCAGTTCGATGAGCGAGAGGCCGGCGCGGCGGGTGTGGAGCGCGGAATGCGGAGTGCGGAATGCGGAATGCGGAATGCGGAATGCGGAGTGCGGAGTGCGGAGTGCGGAGTGCGGAGTGCGGAACGCGGAGTGCGGAATGCGGAAGATGGGGTGGCGAGTGACGGGTGAAGCCCGACACCCGACACCCGACACTTGGAGTCTGACGCCTGGCGTCTCCCCACTGACCACTGACCACTGACCGATGACTTTCACGGCAACGATCCATGCTCGGCAAAGTGCGTGTAGAACGTGCGGGACTCGCTCATCTCGCCGCGGGCGCCGGGGACCAGGTGCAGGGTCACGCGGGCGACATTCGTGGCGCCGGGCGGGGCAGCGAAGGCATTGGTGAGCGCGACATCGAGCCAGCAGCGCGTACTCCATTCCGGAATTTCTGCGGCGCCGGTGAGGCCGCGGTTTTCCTGGCGGGCGAAGAGGTAGTTCGTGCAAATCCGGCCGTCGCCCCAGACGGTGCTGTCAAAGGCATTGGAGAAGCAGGAGGCCGCGGACGGCAGCACCGGCAGGGGCTGGCGCCCGGCGGCGAAGTCGGCCCAGAACGCCGCCCACGCGGACGGCGCGCCGGTCGCGCAGAGGCTCTCCGAGGCGGTGCGCAGGGTGGCGAAGATGTCGTCCGCGAAGAGCGCGGCGCGGGTGTCCTCCTCCGCCTCGCGCGCACTGCTCAGCGCGAGCCGGCCCAGCCCCACCAGGGCCAGCAGCCCGAGCCCGACGACCACGGCGGCGAGAGTGACCTCGATGAGCGTGAAGGCGGCGCGGGGAGTGCGGAGTGCGGAGTGCGGAGTGCGGAGTGCGGAGTACGGAAAGTGACGAGTGACGAGTGACGATCCGCACCCGCCACCCGGCACCCGGCACCCGCCACCCGCCAACTGACATCTGGCGCCTGGCGCCTGGCGCCTTCCGCCTTCCCAATGGCCAATGAATCGTGACCTCTTCACGGCCCGGCCTCCCGCCTCACGGAGACGCGGCCGGAGAGGAGGCTGACGTCGACGACGCGGCGCAGGGCCGGCGTGCCGGCGCCGGAGCCGGTGGCGAGGGGGAAGGAAACGCTGCCCTCGCTGGCGTCAGGCAGGACCGGGCGGCCGGTGCCGTCGGGCAGGAAATCCACCGCCCGTTCGCCGTCGAACAGGAAGCGGGCATCGGCCGGCAGGCTGACCGGCAGCGCGGCGACGGCGAGCACCGTGTTCGTGTCGTCGGTGAGCGTATAGAGCTGGAGCGTGCCGGCCGGCGGCCGGCCGGGCCGGTTGGTGTTGGCGCAGACGAGCCGCGCGGTCTGCCGGCTGGTGATGGCCTGCTCGCGGGCGTGGTCCAGGGATGTGGCCAGGATGGCGGCGGCGTCGTCCACGGCCGCGGCGCGCGTCCAGCCGATGTAGGCGGCCAGAGTGATGCTCAGCAGCAGGGCGCAGATGGCGAGGACGGAGATCAGTTCGATGAGGGTGAAGGCCGCACGCGCGGCGCGCCAGGCGCGCCACGAAGTGTTCAGTGTGCGGTGTTCAGTGTTCAGGGGGAGAGACATCGAGACGAGCGCAAGATCTTCAAATGCAGTCTCCGGCTCCCGAGGCTGAACACTGAACACCGAACACTGAACACTTCTCCTCACGGCTTCACCCCCGCGGAGAAGATCCAGTTGGAGACCGTGACCGCGGCGGAGGGAGGGCCGGCGGAGATCGCGAACGCATCGAGATTGGAGAAGGCGAGGTCGCCGAGAACGAAGGCGGTGCGGCGGGCGTCCATGACGAGCAGGTAGGGCTGGCCCCAGGGGTCTGCCAGCCGGCCGCCGGGCAGGGCATTGGTGGCAACCGTGAGGAACAGTTGGCGCCGCGGGTTGGCCGGGCTGTCGGGCGCGAGGGCGGCGAGAATCTCCGCCTGGTCAATGTCGGCCTGGAGTTCCGGGCAGACGGCGGCGAAGGGCGCGGCGCCCGTGGTCGTGCCGGCGACGAACAGCCCGCCGTTGGTATTGGCCGCGTCGAGCGGCCAGATGCCGTACACCTGCCGGTAGCGCATCACGGCCTGCACCAGCGCGTCGGCGTCCGCCCCGGCGCGGCGCTTTTCGGCGGCGCGCTGCACGAGCCGCACGACCGGCACGATCGCGGCGATCAGGATGCCCACGACCAGCAGGACCATGAGCATCTCGACGGCGGTGAAGGCGCGTCTCATTGCTGCCAGCTTCCGATGATCTGTCCGGGCTTGTCCGGGTGGACCGTCCAGGCGGCGGCCGGGCGGAAGATGTTGGTATGGACCGTGCTGGCGGCGTCCACGGGCACGGCAAGCGCGTTGTCGCCGTTGGCGTCGAGCATCACGCAGTAGCGCCGGCCGCGGAGCGATCCCCAGGCGCTGACCGGCGCGGCCTTGGAGGGATCGGACGGGCTGCTCTCGTAGCGGGAGAAGTCCAGGAAGACCACGCCGTCGGGATTGAGGAGGAAGCCGCCGTTGGTCAGCGCGCCTCCGGCGAGCATGCGCGCCAGGCGCGGGCCGATCTCGTAGAGCAGGTCGCCGTTCGCGGCGCTGTACTTGAGCGGGTCGCCGCCGGCGTTTTCCACGTCGTTGGAGGGCCAGGCGCGGTAGTGGGCGTAGTACTGGCGCCAGGCCGACTCGATGTTGACCAGCTCGGCACGGGTGATGGTCTCGCGGCTGTAGCGCGTGGCCGTCTTGATGGCGCTGTACAGCATCGCCAGCAGGATGCCGATGACGGTGATCACGACCAGCAGCTCGGGCAGGGTGAAGCCGGATCGCTGCGGCCGGGCGGTTTCGAACAGGAGGAGCCGGCGGGAACGGAGGAAGGGGTTGTGGGGTAGGCGATTCATGGGGTCATGACCGGCTGGCACCAGACCTTCGTCACTGGAACCGGATGTCGTCGTGCGGGTTGGCGGCGTCGGGGCCCTGGCAGTAGAGGTCGCAGGTCTGGGGCGCGGCGTTGGTGCCGTCGGCCGCGTACTGGTAGTAGCGTCCCCACGGATCGACGGCGCGAAGCTGGAGGGGCGAGGGGACGCCGTCGCCCAGGCGGACGGTGGCGTTGCCGCCCAGGGGTGCGGCGGCCGCCAGGACATTGGTGACGCTGCCGTTGTACGTACAGTCGGGATAGGCCCCCTGCCGGAGATACCATTGCTGCAGCGCCTCGTGCCACAGGGCGAGGTCGGCGACGGCGCGGTGGCGGCGGCTGGCCTGGTCGGCGTGGCGGCCGAGGCCGATCACGAGGGTGACGAGGATCGCGAGGATCATCATCACCACCAGCAATTCGTACAGCGTGAAACCCGCCCGACGATCTGGACCAACGACCAATGACTACTCCATCCTGCCGGCGACGCGCATGACCTCGTCCACGGAGGTCCGGCCCTCCAGGACGCGCAGCCAGCCGTCCTGCCGCAGGGTGATCATGCCCTCCTGGAGCGCCAGGGCCTTGATGATGTTGGCCGGCTCGCGCGCGACGACCAGCGCGCGCAGCGGGTCGGTCATCACCATCGCCTCGGTGATGGCGGTGCGGCCGCGGTAGCCGGTGAAACTGCAGTTCGGGCAGCCGTGGCCGAGGTGGAAGGTGGCGCCGGCGATGCGGTCTGGATAGGCGGCGGCGATTTCGCGGCGCACAGGCTCGGGCGGCTCGACGGTGTCGCGGCAGTGCTGGCACACGCGGCGGACGAGGCGCTGGGCGATGATGCCCTCGACGCAGGAGGCGATCAGGTAGGGCTCGACGCCCATGTCGGTGAGGCGGGTGACGGCACTGGGGGCGTCGTTGGTGTGCAGCGTGCTGAGCACCAGGTGGCCGGTGAGCGAGGAGCGCACGGCGATGTCGGCCGTCTCGGAGTCGCGGATTTCGCCGATCAGGATCACGTCCGGATCGTGGCGCAGAATGGAGCGCAGCGCATTGGCGAAGGTGAGATCGATCTTGGCGTGCACCTGGATCTGGCTGATGCCGCCCATGCGGTACTCGATCGGGTCCTCGACGGTGATGATCTTGACGCCGACCTCGTTGAGCCGCGCCAGGATGGCGTAGAGCGTGGTGGTCTTGCCGCTGCCGGTGGGACCGGTGAGCAGCATGACGCCGTGCGGCAGATCGATCAGCTTGGTGATCTTGGGAAGCTGGTTGCTGGAGATGCCGAGCTTGTCGAGGTCGGTGGCGGTGGAGGCGCGGTTGAGGATGCGCAGGCAGCAGGTCTCGCCGTGGGTGGTCGGCAGGACGGAAACGCGCAGGTCGTAGTCGTTGTTGCCGCAGCGGACATTGATGCGGCCGTCGTGAGGCTTGCGGCGCTCGGCGATGTCCATGTTGGCCATGATCTTGACGGCCGAACTGATCGCGCGGCGCAGGCGCTCGACGCCCTTGGGCAGCGGGATTTCCTGCAGGATGCCGTCAATGCGGTAGCGCAGCCGCAGGCTGTCCTCGTACGGCTCGACGTGAATGTCCGTGGCGTCCATGCGGATCGCCTCGGCGATGATCATGTTGATGAACCGGACCATGCCGGTCTCTTCGCTGCGGACGGCAATGTCCCTGGCGCCCGCGTCGTCCTCGTTGTCGGCCGCCTCGGCGATGAGCTGGTCAATGGTCTCGGCGCCGAGGCCGTAGAAGTGCGTGAGCGACATGCGCACGTCGGACTCCGTGCACAGCACCCATTCGAGCGCGGCGTCCAGCACCATGCGCAGGCCGTCCACGGTGGTCAGGTTGGGGACGCGGCAGGTGGCGAGCGTCAGGATGCCGTCGTTGTAGCTCACCGGCATCACGGCGTGGCGCAACGCGACCTTGGATGGCACGCGGTCGGCGGCGGACTGGTCGATGCGGAAGTCGCCGATGTCGTGGAAGGGGATGCCGCAGAGGGCCGAGGCCTCGGTCAGGAACTCCTTCTCGGGCACGAGCTTCTCGTCCAGCAGGAGCGCGTCGAGCGGCCGGCTGGTGAGCGCCGCGCGGCTCTGCGCCTCGGCGATCTGCGCCTCGGTGAGCAGGCCGCGGCGGAACAGGCGGTCGGCGAGCTCCACCCCGAAGTCCTCGCTGTGGAAGCGGATGGCGCCGGTGGGCGCGGCGGCCGTGGACGGCGCGTTCACGGCCGGCCTCCGGGCAGCGTGACGGCGTCGCCGATGGCCAGGTCGCGCTCGCTGCCGTCCGGCAGGCGCACGCGCGCGGCGCGGGTGTCGGCCGAGACGAGGGCCATTTCGTGCAGGGAGCCGCCCGGCGCGAGGAAGCGGGCGCCGTTGGCGGACGAATCGTGGAAGTGCGCGGCGAAGGTGCCGTCCGGCCGCTGGAAGTAGCCTTTGTACGTGAGCGTCGGGATGGCGGGCGCGCTGGTGGCGGCCTGCACGCGCGTGAACCACGGCCGCCGGACGCGATTGGTGGGGATGGCGACGGCGGCAACCGCGGCGGTCGCCGGCCGCGCGATCAAATCCTCGATGGCCGGACGGAACGGGTTGACGGGCACCACCAGCGCCTCGGCGGCGAACTGGTTGGAGACCACGGCCAGCACGCCCAGACCGGCTTCGGACTGCACGACGAGGCGGCCGGCGCCGGGGCGGCGGCCGGCCTGCGCGGTGTCCTCCTTCGCCGGGCGCGAACGCAGCCAGAGCACGCCGCCGCAGACGAGCAGAAAGAGCGCCACGGCGCCGATGAAGAGCGCCTTGGCGTCCGTGTGCATCAACCACTTCCAGGCTTTCTCCATCGTCTCTTCCCAGTGACGGCTGACCAAGGACTACGGACTTCTCACTCGAAGACCAGCGCGCTCATGACGGCCGTCACGCGCACCGGCGCGCCGGCGGCGTGTCCCGACTCGATGCGGATGTTGCGGAAGGCGAACACGCGGTTCTCCTCGAACACCGCCTGGAACAGGGCGTAGAGGCTGTCGAACGGCGCGTCGAAAGCGACCTGCACCGGGTATTCGTCGAAGCACGGCCGGCCGTCCGGCGACTTGTGCGGCACGGGGGGCAGCGGCCGCGTGGCGACCAGCCGTTCGATGCGGCGGTCGAGCGTCAGGTCGGCCAGCTTCTCGACGGCCTTGAGCTGCAGCATGCGCTCGCGCACCCGGTCGCGGTCCTTGAGCGCGTCCTCCAGGCCCAGGTTCGGGTCAATGAGTTGGATGCCCAGCGTCTCGGACTTCTTCAGCAGCGACTGGCGCGTGCGGAAAAGCTCCACCTTGTAATCAATGCGCGCCGGGTCCGAGCGGCGCACCGCGGCCTGGCTGGCGAACGTGGCCAGGCGGTCCACCGTGGCCGCCCACTCGGCCTCCAGGCGCGCGTACTGGTTGGATGCCGCCTCCACGGCCAGGCGCTGGGAGGCCTCGCTCTGGTGGTAGCTCTTGTCGTTTTCCAGCGTGGCGCGGTACTCGCGGATCTCGCGGCGGGCCTCGAACTGCGGCCACAGGAGGAAGCGGACGACGGCAAAAAGACCGCCGAGCGCGAGCACGAGAATGCCCGCGACCTGGGCGCGTTCGGAGAGGCGGATGCGCATGGGGGTCAAGGCGCCTTCACCTCCAGTTGGATCACGAAGCGGCGGTAGGGCGGAAGCGCGTCGCGCTCCTCGGGCGTCAGATCCTTCGGCGGCAGGACGCGGTCGTCGGCGAGCAGGTCGACGCGCCGGAACTGCGCGGCCGTGCGCAGCCGCGCGAGCATCTCCTTGACCGTGGCCAGGCTGGGGTCGGGCGTGTAGCCCTCGACGATGAACACGGGGCGGAGGGCCGCGAGCGGCGCGGGCGCCGGCGGCGCCTTGGCGGCCGGGACCACGTCGGTGCGCAGGTCGCGGAAGAGGGCCAGGGCCGGCCGCGCCGGCGGCTTGGCCGCCGCGGCGTCGGCGGCCGGCGGCACGTAGCTGGCTTCGTCGCAGAAGAGCGTGATCCAGTCGTTCGGATGGAGGCTGTTGGCCACGAGCGTCAGCACGTCGCGCACGACCAGGCCGCCGTCCGCCTGGACGCCCAGGAGCTGCAGGAGCGGCGCTCCGCGGGCGCGGACCTGCCGGCAGCGCGCGCCATAGTCCTCGCGCAGTTTCACGAGCTTCGCGCGGCGCTGCAGGTCGCCGCGCTCCTTCTCGATGCGCTGGCGCTCGTTCTTGAGCGAGACGACGCCGTTGACCGTGAACACGCCCAGCGCCAGCGCGCCGAAGACGGCGGCGGCGATCCAGAAGGGCTTTTTCTGGCGGAAGACAATCTCGTCGCGCAGCTTGGCGGGGAGCAGGGACACGCGCGCCGCCGCGGCCTCGATGGCCGTGGCCGCCAGGCCGGCCGCGAGGTCGGCGCCGCCGAGCCAGGCGCGCGCGGCCGCCGTCGCCGCCGGCAGGTCGGCGGCGTGGATGGCCGGGAGCCGGAAGTGCAGGCCGGTGTGCGCCGCCAGTCCGCGCAACTGCGCGCCGCCCCCGGTGAGCACGATCTGGCCGATGGCGAAGGTGCCGCCGCCGTACTGCGTGCGGTAGACGCTGAGGCAGGAGCTGATCTGCGTGAGCCAGCGGTCGGCCGCCGCGCGCAGCGGCGCCTGGAAGGCCTGGCCGTCCAGCAGGCCGGCATCGGCGTGCTTGCGCGTTTCCGCCTGCACGGGGTTCAGGCCGCCGGACTGCGCGACGGCGTCGGTGAACGAGCGCCCGCCGACCGGCACGGAGCGCGCGAAGAGCAGGCCGGTGGGCAGGCCGACCGCCACATCGGTCTGCTGGTGGCCGACGTCGAGGTAGAGCCACGGCTGCGTGTGCGGGCCGGCCAGCGGCTCGAGCGCGTTGTAGAGCGCCACCGGCGCGGGCACCAGGTCCGCGGGCCGCACGCCCGCCTGGGCCGCGGCCTGCAGCGCGCGTTCGATCGCCATCGGCCGCGCCATGGCCAGCAGGTAGAAGGTGTGGCCGGGCTCGGCGGGCACCTCGAAGGCGTGCACGTCGTAGCGCATCGTGTCGCCGGCCATTTCGCTGAACTGCACCAGGTCCATGGCCGCGGCCTGCTGCGGCGTGCGCGGGTCGCTGTGCGGGATGCGGCCGGGCTGGAACACGGCGCTGCCCCCGGGCAGCGCCACGGCGGCAAAGCCGCGGCTCAGGCCGTGCCGCTCCAGCCACGCGCGCAGCAGGTCGGGCGCGTCCTGCGCCTCGGGCGGCAGGGCCAGGGTCTCGACGCGCATCGCGCGCGGCACGCCGCCGGGCGCCTCCATCCAGACCGCCCGCACGTTGCGGGCGCCCAGATCAAGGCCCACGATCTGTTTGATGCGCGCCATCTCACTTCTTCGCCGCGGCGGCGCGGCCGGCGTCCACCGGCTCGGAGGCGTTCAGGGGGATCAGTTCCTCGCCGGAGTCGGCCAAAATCGTTGCCGTCACGAAAATGATCATGTTGTCCACGTCGTCCTGCTTCGACTCGCTGCGGAACAGGTAGCCGATCAGCGGCAGCGAGGAGAGGATCGGGACGCCGGTCGTGGTCACGGAACGCTTGGTCTTGGCCAGGCCGCCCAGCACGACCGTCTCGCCGCTGTGCACGACCGCCTCGGTCTCGATCATGCTGCGCGTGAAGATCGGGAGCTTGACCGTGCCGTTCGAGTTCGTGCTGGAGGAGCCGCCGCTGCCGTTGCTGCTGTTGTTGGCGACCAGGTCGTACTTGATCCACTCCGACTCCGGCTTCACGTCGCTGATCTGCGGCGAGAGCTTGAGATCGATCGTGGCCAGGTCGGCGCCGACGCTGGGCGTGACCACCAGCTCGTAGCCGAGCTCCTCCAGCGAGGGCGTGCCGCTGGGCACGAGCTGCGAGTCGGTGTACGTGGTCGTCGTGTTGCCGCTGCCCTGGAAGCGCGTGGTCTGCTGGAGCGTGAAGTTCTCGAAGAAGCGGAAATCCTCGCCGATGCGGATCGTGGCCGTCTTGTTGTTCAGCGTGGTGACGCGCGGAACGGTCAGCGTCTTGGCCTTGCCGGACTCCTGCAGCGCGTGCAGCACGGCCTGGAACTCGGCGTTGCCGAGCACGCCCTGGTACGTCAGGTTGAGGCCCTGCGAGGCCCTGGTGGGGTCGCCGTTGTCGGTGAGGATCGCCGTCACCGGATTGTTGGGCGACGTCGTCCCGACGATGCGGTTGCCGGAGGAGAGCGGCAGGTCCTTGTTCAGGATCCAGTCGATGCCGAGTTCGCGCAGGTCGGAGACGGCGACGTCCATGAAGCGCGCCTCGATCAGCACCTGCACCGGCCGCACGTCGAGCGCGGCGATCAGGTCCTCGGTGAGCAGCAGGTTCTCGCGCGTGTTCTTCACCAGCAGCGCGTGCGCCTTGGGGTTGAACAGGATGTCCGCGCCGGTCGGCTGGGGCACGAAGCGCTGCGCCGCCTCGATGATGTCGGAGACGGCCGTGGCGCCGCCGCCGCCCCCGCCGCCGCCCCCGCCGCCGCGGCCGCCGCCGCTGCGGCCGCCGCCGCTGCGGCCGCCCATCGTGCCGCCGCCGGCGGCGGCGCCGGGCGTGATCTCGTCGCCCGACAGCCCCTTGCGCAGCCGGTAGATGCGCGTCTCGAGCGGGATGCCGGAGTCGGTGGCGGCGCTCTTGGTGACCCAGATGATGTTGTCGCCGGCGCTGAAGGCCACGTTGAGGTTGCGGCCGACGTAGTCCAGAATCTCGATCAGCGGGGTCTTCTCCGCGTGGACGGTGATCGTGCCGGCGCCGACGCTGCCGTCGGCCACGATGTTGATGTTCTGCGAGGCGCCGATCTGGGCGATGATCTCCGTGAGGCCGACGTTCTCCAGGTGCACGCTGACCGGCTTCTTCAGGATCTCCTGCATTCGGTTGAGCGGCGTGCGCAGCGGGGAGCTGTCGCCCAGCACGTTGCGGGTCAGGCGGTAGGTGTCGGGCAGCAGATCGTGGCGCCGGCCGTCCACGATGGCCGCGGCGTCCGAGGCGTCGTTGCGCCGGGCGTGCGTCTGCGTGCGCAGTTCCGCCATCTTCGCCGTGATGCGCGCCTGCAGGTCGGCCAGGCCCGGCGCGAGGGGATCGCGGCGCGCGATGTCAATGCAGGCCTCGATCGCCTCCGTGTAGCGGGCCTGCCCGAACAGCGCCTCGGCGGCCTGCAAGCTCGACGGCGGCTGCGGCCGCGTCGGCGGATCAACCTGGCTGCTGACGCACCCCCCGAAGAGGAACAGCGCCGCCGCTCCAACCAGTACCCGGTCGCGATGGATGTTCATACGATCCCCTTGCGCCCCTTATAGCAGATTCCCGTTGCCGTCGCCACGGTTGGGGTCGCTCACTGCTCCCCCGGTTCCAGCGCGCCTTCCCACCACAGCGGGCCGACGTACACGTTGCCGGCATAGGCCACGTTGAGCGTGATCGGGAAGGGCTGGATCACGGACTTGTTGACGGCCGCCGGGCTGCCGCCGTCGTCCGGATGGCCGCGGATGCGGCCCTCGCGCCAGTGGTGGTAGCAGCGGATGATCGGCATGCGCGAGCTGCTGTACGGCAGGTTGCCGCTGGCCTTGTCGCCAGTCGCGAGCTGGTGCTCCTTGTACTCCCACCACGAGGTTCTGCCGTCGCCGTCCATGTCGCCGTTCTGCCACCAGTCAGGGTCGCAGTAGGCCGCCGAGAACTCGTAGAAGTAGCTGCAGGCGCGGATCGCCGTGTTCGCCGCCGCGCTCGCGCCGTTCGGAAAGGGCGTCCCCACCGCCGTCCGGCCCGACTGGTTGCTCTCGTTGTCCACCGTCTCCGGGAACTTCTGCGCCGCTGCCGTGTCCTTGGAGGTCAGGCCGGTGGGCCGCGTGCGGCCGGTGCCGCGGCTCTCGTCCGCCCGGCACAGGAAGAGGTGCTTGTCGTCCACGTACTCCGGGTAGAGGCTGGAGAGCCACGCCGGATTGCGGTTGCCATGATCGCTGCGGTAGATCAGAATCGCCGCCCCGAACTGCCGCAGGTTGGACTTGCAGTCCGTCTGCCGCGCCTGCGCCCGCGCCTTGGTCACCGTGTAGGCCAGTGCGCTGGCCAGAACGGCGATGATCACGATGACCGCCAGCAGCTCGGCCAGCGTGAAGCCGGAACGCCCGGCGGTGCCGCGCCCTTGGCACGCGACCTGCACCCGCCAGCTTCCGCCGGGCGCCGCGGCGGCGGCCGAGAGCCGCGGCGGCAGAAGGAAGATGGTCGGGCGAGGAATCATGGATGCATCGGTTGTTTCGCAATAATCATGCCAAGGAAGCCGCAGCCCGGACGGCCGCCGAATCCGATTCTCCCCCCGTGCGTCGCACTGCCCGCCGTCCCGCAGGGCTGTGCCGGGACTTGCCAGGTGCCTACCACAGTATTCAGCGTCCACCGTAGCTTGCGTCCGCCGGGTCGCGTCGGGCCGCAGGGGCCGGGCGTCAGGCGCTTGTCGCCTGTCGCCTGGACGCTGCTTCTTCTGCACGCCGCTGCCGTGCCTGCCGACGACGTTCCCAATCCCTGGTCCGACCCGGACGCTCCGGCCCGCATCGTCTTCAACCGGTCCGCCGACCAGCGCTACTGCCTTCTCGCCGCGCCGGCCGCGCTCGACGGCGCCGCGCGCTTCAGCGCCGTCCGCGCCTGGGCCGGCCTGTCGCCCCGGCCCGCCCGCATCGTCTGGGCCGATGCCACCAACCTCTTCTGCCTGGTGGATGTCAACGACGTGCCGTCGTCGCAGACGATCGGACTCTACCTCCAGGCCGGCGGCCAGCCGCCGGCGCCCGACGCGGCGGTCACCGACCCGCGGCCCGTGCGCTTCCTCGCCCAGCGCACCGCGGGTCAGGACCTGCCCGCCTCGTGGAGCCAGCTCCTCATGCTGGACAGCCGCGTGGACCGCGACCCGTGGTCCACGACGCTGGAGGGCTTCGACCTCGACGACGACTCCTCCGGCGGCTGGAACCGCGGCGACTGGCAGCGCAAGAACCACCTCATCGAGATCTCGTCCTGGGTCCTCTTCCCGAACGGCGGCCGCTACCTCTTCGGTCTGCGCGCCGACACCGCCATGTGGATGCTTGTGGACGGCGTGCCGGTCGTCGAATGCCGCCCAGCCCGGATGGCGGACTGGGTGACCGGCCTGCCGTGCAGCCTCTCCGCCGGGCTTCACCGCGTGACCGTGCGCGGCGTCACGCGCCAGGGCCTGCGGCTCGCCGCCGGCTGGTCGCTCGAAGGCCGGCGCGACGCGCCAGGCGTCGTTCCCGTCACCTCCGGCGACCTGGTCCGCGGCCGCCTGGAACGCCGCGACCGGCGCGTCCACGCGCTCGCCGTCGTCACCGCCGGCCGCCCCTACGCCTTCCAGGGCTGCACCAACATCTTCACCCCGCTGCGACTCGAAAGCCGCAGCGTCTCCTGGGACGGCCACCCGCTGACCAGCGCCTGGCGGCTGGACGGCCGCTACAGCGGCAGCGGCCGCCTCTTCCAGGCCGTGGTCGCCAACCACGCCGGCGCCGCCGTGCGCGTCGAGCTCGAGGTCGCCGACGGCCGCGGCGCCACGGCCGGCGACGCCCTGCGCGTGCCGGTCGACCCGCAGTCCGACGCCGAGTACCGCGTCGCCGGCCGCCTCGTCGGCGTGCCCGCCTTCGGGTACGAGGAGGACACCGTCCGGCCCGAGATCCACGTGCGCTCCTCCGCGCCGGACGACGTCGCCTTCACCGTCGAAGCCGCCATCGAACACGCCGGCGGCGGCGTCACCAACATCGCCGGCCGCGTGGATGTCGTCCGGAGCTGGGGCCGCCTGCCCTTGCCGCCGTGCAGCGCCGACGCCGTCAGCCGTATCTCCTGGCGCGTCGTGCACGCCGGTGTCACGCTCGACCGCGGCGCCATCGCCTTCGACCGCGAACCCTTCCGCCGCCTTCCCGACGCGCTCGACGGCGACAGCCTGCGCGCGGGCGACGAAGCCGTCATGCTCGTGGCCCGGCGCGCCTCGGCCGGCGCCGCCGCCGCGTTCGGCGGGCTGCGGCACGGCCAGCGCCTGCTGGTGCTGGACGGATTCCTGGGAACGCTTTCAACCAACGCCGCCGGCCGCCTCGCCGCCCGCCTCGCCCGCGCCGACGAGGACGACCCCGACAGCGGCGTGGCCCTCCGCCGCCTGGACCTGCGCGCCATCGAGAGCGCGGCGGCGGACGGGGTGGCCCGCCTGCTGCCGCTGGCCCAGGCCGGCGAATTGCTGCCGGCCGACGTCGTGCTGCTGGCGCCCTGCTTCGACGCCCTCGTCCAGGGCGAGCCGCCGGCGCAGTTCGAGCGCCGGCTGGCGGCCCTCACCGGCCTGCTCGCCGGCGCGGGCCGCACCACCGTGGTGCTGGTCGCGCCGCCGCCGGTCGCCCGCCTGCCCGGCTGCGAGCCGGCCGCCGCCGCGCTGCCGGACACGCGCGAGCTCGCCGAACTCGTCGTGCGCGTCGCCGACGCCCACGGCCTGCCCGTGGCCGACCTCTATACCGGCTTCATGACCGCCGAGACGGGCGGTCCCTGGTGGACGCCCGACGGCGTGTTCACGGCCGCCGGCATCGAGGAGTGCGGCACGCTCCTGCGCCGCGCGCTCTTCGGCCGAAAGGCGGCGCCGTGAACGGCGCGGATCCGCTCGAACTCTCCCGCGTGCGGCCCGAGTGGAGCGCGCGGGAGCCGCTCACGCGCGGCCAGCGCGCGGCGATGATCGCCGCCGCCGTCTTCGTCCTTGCCGCCGCCGTGGCCGCGCCGCTGGCCGCGGCGCGCGCGGCCGTGCTCCTCTGCACCCTCTTCTACCTCGCCGTCACCGTCTACAAGCTGGTGCTCGTTCGCGCGGCCGAACACGCCGGCGCGCTGTTGCGCTTCGACGCCGAGGCGCTCGCGCGGCGCGACGCCCGCCCCTGGCCGCACTACTCGATCCTCGTGCCGATGTACCGCGAGCCCGAAACGCTGCCGCAGATGGTCGCCGCGCTCAAGGCGCTCGATTACCCGGCCGACCGGCTCGACGTGCAGCTCCTGCTCGAGGCCGACGACGCCGCAACCCTGGACGCCGCGCGGCGGGAGAGCCTGCCGCCCGCCTTCCGCGTCACCGCGATCCCGCCGTCCTTCCCGCGCACCAAGCCCAAGGCGTGCAACGTGGGCCTGCACGGCGCGGCCGGCGAGTTCGTCGTCATCTACGACGCCGAGGATCGTCCCGAGCGCGACCAGCTCAAGAAGGCCGTGCTGGCGTTCGAGTCCTCGCCGGCCGGCGTGGCCTGCGTGCAGTCGCGCCTGAACTACTACAACCCGCGGCAGAACCTGCTGACGCGCTGGTTCGCGGCCGAGTATTCGGCCTGGTTCGACATGCAGTTGCCCGGCCTCTCCGCGCTGGGCGCGGTCGTGCCGCTCGGCGGCACCTCCAACCACTTCCGCACCGCGGTGCTGCGCGGTCTGCACGGCTGGGACGCCTACAACGTGGCCGAGGACTGCGACCTGGGCGTGCGCCTGCGCCGCACCGGGCACGCCACGGCCGTCGTCGCCACCACCACGTGGGAGGAGGCGTGCGGCGACCTGAAGTTCTGGATCCGGCAGCGCACGCGCTGGCAGAAGGGCTATCTTCAGACCTACTGCGTGCACATGCGCCGGCCCGGCGCGCTGCTGCGCGAGCTGGGTCTGGCCGGCTTCCTCCACTTCCAGTTGCTGATCGGCGGCGGCATCTTCGCCTCGCTGATCAACCCTGTCTTCTGGCTGATGGCGCTGCTCTGGTTCGTGGTGCGGCCGTCGGCGCTGGACGCGCTCTTCCCGGGGCCCGTCTTCGCCGCCGCCGCACTGTGCCTGTTCGCCGGCAACTTCGTCTTCGTCTACATCAACCTGCTCGGCTGCTACCAGCGCCGCTACGACCGGCTGCTGGCGCCCAACCTGCTCTCGCCGCTGTACTGGGTGCTGATGAGTTACAGCGGCTGGCGCGCGTTCCTGCAGTTTTTCCGCAACCCCTTCCACTGGGAGAAGACCCGGCATGGCCTCGGTGCGCCGCAGAACGGTTGACGCCTGCGCGGCGATGACGCTGGCGGCGGCGGCGCTGGCCGCGGCCGCGTGGAGCGGCGCCGCGGACCCGGACCGCACGGCCGCGCTGCACGGCGTCTGCCGCGAACTGCTCGCCGGCACCACCGAGGGCCGGCAGGCGCTGGTGGGATCGTGCTGGTTCGGCCCGCTGCCGGCGCTGGTGGCGACGCTCGTGTCGTGGGTCGGCGGGGCGCGTGTGAGCGGCGCCGCGTTGGGCCTGGCGGCGTGGGGCGGCTGGGCGCTGGCGCTCCACCACCTCGGCCGGATGGCGGCCGCGCGCGGCGTGGCGCGCCTGGCCGTGCAGGCCGCGGCCGCGGCGGCGATCGCGGCCTGCGGCGCGGCGCTCGATCCCGCCGCGGCGCTGGCCTCGTGGCTGGGAATCCTGGCGGCCGGCGCCTGCGCGAACTGGGCGGCGGCCGGCGGGCTGGGATCGCTGTCGGCTTTCGGGTTTGCCCTGGGTGGACTGGCACTCTGCGGCGCGGGATTCGCCGGGTGGGCGGCGGCAGCCGCGCTGGCGCTGCCGGTGGCGACGCTGCGGCGGCCGGCGCTGCGGGCGCGGCTGCCGGCCGTGCTGCTGCTCGGCTGGGCGCCGCTGCTCTACGCGCTGGGCGTCTGGGCGCTGCTGGACTGGCTGCTGCTGGGGCATCCGCTCTACTTCGTGCAGGCGCTCTTCGCGGCGCGCGTCCACGCCTGGCGCGGGTGGCCGGGCGCCGGCGGGCCGGTTGCCGTGGCGGCCGGCGTGCTGGCGCTGGCAGCCGGAGCGGGCGCGGCCTGGAAACGCCGGGCGGACGCGGGCATGCTGGCCGGGCTGGCACTGGCCGCGCTGCTGTGGGACGGCCTGCTGCGTGCGGCTTCGGCCTACTGGGCGGCCGGCGCGGCCGTGCCGCTGGCGGCGCTGGCGACCGTGGCGGCGCTGGCGCGTCTGACCGGGCAGGCGCCGCGGCCCCCGCTCGCGGACGACGCGCCGATGATCGCGGAGGAGGCGGACGCGGCCGTGCCGGCGCGCGGCGCGCTCGCCGTGGCGGGTGTCGCGCTGGCCGTGCTGGCGGCGGCGGCGGTCGCGGGCGGCCGGCAGGCTTGCGCGGCGCGGGGCAGGGGAGCGGCCGCCGCGCAGGAGGCGCAGTTGTGCCGCGAGGTGGAGGCGTACGTCGCCGGCCGGACGCCGTACGGGCGCATTTTCGCCTGCGGGTACGAGGGCCTGGCCCTGCTGCGCCGACAGCCGCGCGGCCGCGTCCTGCCCAACATGGACCTGCACGTGGCCACGGTGCGGCGGGCCTACCGCGGGCAGGAGATCTACCTGCTCGTGCACCGTCCCGCGGGACTGGCCGCGGCCGACAGCGTGCACTGGCGCTTCCCCCGCGCCTACCAGGGGGAGATCGAGGAGCGCGCCATGTTCAGCCGCGATTTCGGCGACTGGCGCCTGTTCGAGATCGTCGGCGCCCCATCCGCGGACCAGCTCCGCGAGTGGCGTGGGCGGCGGTAAGGCCGGGCGCTACTTCGCGAGCTTCGCCCCCAGGCCGAGCAGCAGCTTCTCCATGCGGCGGCCGTATTCGACGTAGGTCGCGAAACGCGCGTCGGCGTCGGTCTTGACCGACGGGTCGTGGAACACCGCGCCCATGTGCGGCTCGATCGAGATGCCGCCGGCATAGCCGCGCGCCACCAGGTCCCCGCAGATCCGCGCCACGTCGCCCTCGCCCTCGCCGGGCCAGCCGTAGATCGCCTTGCCGGCCTTGGGGTCCACCCTGCCGTCCTTGATGTGCACGTAGGCCACGTGGCCGCGCACGCGGCTGTAAAACTCCCACGCCGACTGGTACGGGTGCGGCTCGGGCTTCGTCCGGTCGGCCGTGAAAATCGGATTGCCGGTGTCGAACACCAGCTTCAGCCCCGGCACGCGGTCGAGCAGTTTCTGCGTGAACGTCCAGCCCATGCCGCCGTAGTTCATGCAGTTCTCGTGCACCGGCTGCACGCCCGCGTCGAGGAACATCCTCGCCAGCTCGCGCAGGCGGCGGAAGCGCTCGTCTTCCATCTGGTCGGCCGCCGGGTTCTCCTTGATCACGGCGTAGCTCATGATGCGGATCAGCCGGCAGCCCAGGCGCTGCATGCGGGGAATCGCGCGGCGCGTCTGCTCCAGGTCCTTGTCGAACGGCTGGCGGATGTCCTTGCCCCAGTTGGCGATGGTCGAGCCGAAGCAGTTGACCCGCACCCCGGCTTCGGCGAGCTGGCCGCAGGCGCGGTCGAAGGCCGCGTCGTCCAGGTCGTGGATGTTCGTGCCGTCAATGGCGCGCGACTCGATGAAGCTCCACCCGAGCTGCTTCGTCGCCCGGATCTGCCCCGCCAGATCGGCGGCCGCTTCGTCCGCGAACCCCGTGAGGTACATGCCGCATCCTTTCGCCGCCCGGTGCGGGCGGAACGGGATGCATGATGCCAGATTCCGCGTGCACTGTCAGCAGCGGAGCCGGCGGACTACAGCGACACGCGCACGCGCCAGAAGGCGCTGGTGCCCGCCGCCGCCCCGTTCGTGAAGGCCATGGCCGCGCCCGTTCCGGGCAGCGGTGCGCCGAGGCCGGTCCACGCCGCGCCGCCCGCCGGGGCGGCCGCCTGCTCGACGGCGTACGTGCGGCCGGTGACCGCGTTCCAGCGCAAGACCAGGTTCGTGCCGCCGGCCGCGTCCAGGGCGGTCACGCGCAGGACCGACAAGGAGTCGGTCGGGCTGGTGCCCGCCACGTACTCCTGCCAGGCCAGGAGGCCGTCGTGGTCCGTGTCGCTGCCGCTGCCGTTGACGGCGTTCGTATCCGCCGCCAGGCCGTACTGCGCGAGCCACGGGCAGGGCGTGGCCGCCGGATCGGCGAGGACCCGCGCCGTGAAGGCGGCGCCGAACGTGCCGGCGGCCAGCACGTTGCTCCAGGTGTAGCTCGCCGACGTGCTGCCGTTGCTGAAGGCCGGCCCCGCCGGCGCGCCGTTGGTCTGGAGCGCCGCGATGCGGTAGTAGTTGGACGCCGTGACGGCAAAGGTGGCGCTGCCGCCGGGCGGCACGTTCGTGCTCGCCGGCGCGACCGCGCCGTTGGCCGCCGGCAGGGCGGTCAGCGTGAAGAAGCCGGGCACGCCCTGGCCGGTCACGGCGTTGGTGACGCCGCCGCCGTTCGGCGAGGCCAGGACCAGCGCGTTGCTGAACGGGCCGCCGGACACGGGCGCGAAACGGACGATGACGTTCGTCGCGCCGTAGACCGGCAGGCTGAAGTTCGTCGGCCCCACCAGGCTGAACGGTCCGCCCGCGGTTTGCAGCCGCACCGTCACGCCGGTCGCCTCGGCGCCGCCGGTGTTGGTGACGGCGAAAACGCGCTGCGAGGCGGCCCCCACGGTCAGCGCGCCAAAATCCGCCGCCGCCGGCGCGGCCGCCAGGCGCGCCGGCGTGCCCGAGAAAAGCGCGTCGTACAGCGTGATCGTGTCCACGTACCATCCGCGACGGCCGGTGTTGCTGTCCGTTCCCAGCCGCCAGCGGAACTGCACGTTGGTGCGCGCCGCCGCCGCGGGCAGGATCACGACGGTCGTCAGGAACCCGCCCGAGTTGTAGCTCCAGGCCGACCGTCCGGCGAGCGGGTTCCCGTGGGAGGATCCGACGGTGCGGTTGTAGCCGTTGGAGAGCATCGTGCCGCCGGCGGCGACCACGTCCTGGAACGCATTCGTCCCGATGCGGATGTCCAGCACGCCGCCGTCGTAGCCGATGGTGGCGTTGCCCTCGATGGTGTAGTAGTTCCGGAAGATCAGGCGCGCGTTCGAGGCCGAAACGGCGATCGGGGCGGAGACCAGGTCGGTGAGGCCGGTCACCGCCGCGTTGGTCACCCAGGCCGCGTTGGGGGCGGTGTCCGGGCTGCCGTTGTACACGGAGGTGGTCGTCCGCCACGCCGGCACGGCGCCGACCGTCGCCGTCGTCCAGCCGGACGGCAGCGCCGGCGCCGTCACGCCGTCGAACCGCTGCGTCCACGTCGTGCGCCAGTCGGCCGCGCCGAGCGCCAGCGGAAAGGCGACCGTCCCGAGGTCGTTGGTGCCGTCCTGCAGGCGCAGGGTCGGCATGATCGTGCTGCCGAGCGGGGCGCCGGCCGACGCCGTGAAGGCGTAGGTGCGGCTGACCGCGGGGCCGTTGGTGACGAGCACGCCGTAGCTCTGCGGCGGGCCCGGCGACAGGACGCCGTTCGTCGCCAGCAGCGTGGCGACAAGCGCGACGGTGTTGCTGGTGCCGCCATTGCGCAGGCTGAGCGACACGCTGACGTTCTCCGCGGGGTCCACGGCGCCGTTGCCCGGCGCGAAGGCCTCGGCCGCCAGGCTCCAGCCGGCGTTGGTGACGGCCGGCACGCCGGGGGTCACCAGCAACTCGATCATCCCGATGCCGGTCGGCGTGCCCCAGCCGGTGCAGAGGTCGTACCCGGCGACGGCGTAGAAGGCGGCGGGGCTGGACGGGCTGGTGTTGTTGCCCGTGGTGGTGTCGTGAAAGGCCGCCCCGTACGCGGCGCCCGCGCCGATGCGGTAGAGCGCCGGGTTGAGGAAGCCGACCGGCGGCAGCCCGCGCTGCGCGGCCCGCTCGTTGGCCAGCGCGCAGAACCCGGCCCAGAGCGGCGCGGCGCAGCTCGTGCCGCCGAAGGTGTCCGTGCTGCCGTTGCTGTGGATGACGTAGACGTCGTCGGCCGTCAGGGCCACGTCCGGCACGTTGCGGTAGACGGCCGACCCCTGGTTGCCAGCCATGCTCACGCCGGCCTGCCACGCGGGGATCGCGTAGTAGCTGCTGCTGCCGCCGCTGCTGCCGGTGCCGCCGCCCCAGTTCCAGACGGTTTCCGAACTCCACGCGGCGCCGCTGCCGGCCATGGTCAGCGTTGTACCGCCCACGCAGGTAAGATACGGGCTGTCCACCGGCGCGGTGTAGTTGGCGGCGTTGTCAATGAACCCCGCGGGGTAGGCGTCGCTGTCGCCCGAGGCCTGGAAGTAGGACTGCCCCTGCGCGGCCATCTGCTGCAGGTAGCTGTCGACGCTGCTGCTCGGGCCCCCGGTCCAGGTCCAGGAGGAGCTGATCTGCCGGGCCAGGTTGTCCGATGCCATGCGGCTCAGGATGTGGGTCGGGTAAAAGCTGCCGGGGTTGCCTTCGTAGACGATCACGCCCGCGAGGCCGGGCGCCATGGAGATGGCCAGCTCGATGTCCATGGCGACTTCGGCGTTGTTGATCCCGGGCGTGCCCGTGAAACCGTCCAGCAGCACGGTCTGGAGCGGCACGTTCGGCAGGCCGGCCTGGCTCGCGTAGGCGGCGATGTCGTTGGTGTAGAAGCCGTCCACCTGCAGCAGCCCGATCACCTGGCCGAGGCCGGTCAGGTTGGTGGCGCCGACGGCGTAGGCGTTGCGGAAGTCATACCCGCGGTAGGCGCCGCCCGGACCGGAACCGCCGCTCGGCGCGGCGGCGGCGGCCGCCCGGGGCCGCGGGCCGGTGTTCATCGGCCGCGGGCGCGGGAAGTCGCTGAGTCCCCAGACGTCGGCCACCGGCAGGCCCTTGGCGACGGCCGGCTCGCGGTCCGGCCCGTAGAAGCGGCGGCCCTCGCGCGGGTGGCGGTAGACGTGCAGCGTCACCCCGAACGCGCGCTCGACGTCCGCCGCCGCGCCCTGCACGTCGAGGATGCGGCGGTCCGCATGGCGGGCCTTCACGACCAGGCCGTGCGCCCGGGCGAAGGCGGCGACGGCCGCGTAGTCCGCCTCGGTCGGGCCGAAGCGCTCCGCGAACTGGGCGGGCGTGAGATAGCGCCGGTAGTCGGGGCTGGCCGGATCGTGGAGCCGCGCCAGCAGCCGTTCGAGGGCGTCGGTGTCGCGCAGCGGCAGGCCGATGGCGAGGTCGAGCCGGTTCGTGGACGGCAGGCGGCCGAGGGGTTCCGTGCGCGCGGCAGCGGGCGGCAGGTGTCCCCGCAGAGACCGGTCGCCGGCGGCGCCGGCCGGGCCGGCCAGCAGGCCGAACGCGGCCGCCGCGGCCAGGCAGCGGGGAAGCCGGGAGCGCATGCCTACGATGATGCCACAGACGGGGCGCGCCTGTCGCCGTCAAAACAGCGAAACAGGCGCGGCTGCCTTGACAGTCCGGCAACCGGTCCCCTATGCTTGTGACCACGGCAGCATTCCGAGGCGGCGGGCATCTGTCCGCCCCCCGCCCGGGGAGAACCATGGACGCACAAGCGCTCGAAACCCTTCGCCACAGCGCGGCACATGTGATGGCCGCGGCCGTCTGCCGCCTCTTTCCCGACGCCCAGCTCGACATCGGGCCTTCCACGGCGGACGGTTTTTACTACGACTTCGACCTCTCCCACCGCCTGACGCCCGAGGATTTTCCGGCGATCGAGGCGGAGATGCGGCGGCTCGCCGGGGCCGACCTGCCGTTCGAGCGGTTCGAGACCACGCGCGAGGAGGCGCTGAAGCTCCTGGCCGGCCGGCGCTACAAGCTCGAGCGCCTGGCGGACATCCCGGCGGGCGAGGCGATCAGCTTCTACCGCTGCGGGGATTTCGTGGACCTGTGCCGCGGGCCGCACGTCGCGCGCACGGGCGCGCTCAAGGCGTTCAAGCTCACGCAGACCGCCGGTTCCTACTTCCGCGGCGTCGAGACCAACCCGATGCTGCAGCGCGTCTACGGCATCGCCGCCGAGTCCGACGCCGCGCTGCAGGCGCAGATCGACCGCCTCGAGGAGGCGAAGAAGCGCGACCACCGCAAACTGGGGCGCGAGCTGGACCTCTTCAGCGTCGAGGAGGACGTCGGCCCCGGCCTGATTCACTGGCACCCGCGCGGCGCCCGCGTGCGCAGCGTGATCGAGGAGTTCTGGCGCCGCCGCCACTTCCGCGCCGGCTACGAGATCCTCTACACGCCCCACATCGGCCGCGGCCATCTCTGGGAGACCTCCGGCCACCTCGGCTTCTACCGCGAGAACATGTACGCGCCGATGGAGATCGACGAGCACGAGTACTTCCTCAAGCCGATGAACTGCCCGTTCCACATCCAGGTCTACAAGGGCCGGCGGCGCTCGTACCGCGAGCTGCCGCTGCGCTGGGCCGAGCTGGGCACGGTCTACCGCTACGAGAAGAGCGGCGTGCTCTACGGGCTGCTGCGCGTGCGCGGGTTCACGCAGGACGACGCCCACATCTTCTGCACGCCGGAGCGCATCGCCGAGGAGGTGCGCTTCACGCTGCACTTCGCGCTCGAGATGCTGCGCGCCTTCGGCTTCGCGGAGTTCTCGGCCTACCTCGCCACGCGCCCGCAGAAGGCCGTGGGCGACCCGGCCCGCTGGGAGCAGGCGACCCAGTCGCTGGAGGCCGCGCTCAAGGCCGAGGGCGTGCCGTACGCGGTCGACGAGGGCGGCGGCGCGTTCTACGGGCCCAAGATCGACGTCAAGATCCGGGACTGCCTGGGCCGCGAGTGGCAGCTCAGCACGATCCAGTTCGACTTCAACATGGCCGAGCGCTTCGGCCTGACCTACATCGGCGAGGACGGCCGCGAACACCAGCCCTACATGGTGCACCGCGCCCTGCTCGGCAGCCTCGAGCGCTTCTTCGGCATCCTCGTCGAGCACTATGCCGGCGCCTTCCCGCTCTGGCTGGCGCCGGAGCAGGTGCGCGTGCTGCCGATCACCGAGCACCAGCTCGACTACGCGCGCGGCGTCGCCGCACAGCTCCGCGACGCCGACGTGCGCGTGACGGTCGACGAGAACTCGGAGAAGATCGGCGCCAAGATCCGCCGGGCGCAGATGGATCGGATTCCCTACATGCTCGTCGTGGGCGGCCGCGAAGCGGAAGCGGGCGCCGTGGCGGTGCGACGGCGGGAGGGCGGCGACCAGGGCGTCATGCCCCGGGACGCCTTCCTCGAACAGGTCCGCAAGGAAAACCAGGCGTAAACCGCGCCGTTTCGCAGGAGGTGCTCCATCGCATCGTTCATTCGCACCAACTTCAAGATCCGCGTCCCCACCGTCCGCGTGCTCGGCCCCGACGGGGCCATGCTCGGGATCATGGCCACGCGCGATGCCCAGCGCGTCGCGGACCAGCAGGGGCTCGACCTCGTCGAGATCTCGCCCAACGCCGATCCGCCGGTCTGCAAGATCATGGACTTCGGCAAGTTCCGGTACGAGGAGAGCATCAAGCGCAAGCAGGCGCGCAAGACGCAGGTGAGGCAGCAGATCAAGGAGGTCAAGTTCCACGCCAGCGTGGACGAGCACGATCTGCAGACCAAGCTGCGCCATATCCGCGAGTTCCTCGCGGACGGCGACAAGGTCAAGGTCACGCTCCAGTACCGCGGCCGCGAGAACGCGCACAAGGAACTGGGCATGGAGGTCGTCTCGCGCGTGATCAAGGAGTGCGAGGCGCTGGCGATCGTCGAGCAGCAGCCCAAGCTCCTCGGCCGCCTGCTCGGCTGCCTGCTCGCGCCCCGGCCGCCGAAGCCCGGCCACGCGGCGAAGCCCGCCCAGCCGGCCGCCCCGCCGCCGCCGCGTCCGGCTCCCGCGCCGACGCCGGCCGCGCCCGCGGCGGCCACGCCGGCGGCGCCAGCCCCTGCCGTCCAGGCGACCGCGGGCCAGCCGTCCGCCGCCCAACCCCCGAGACCGGCCGCCGCCGCGGCAGTCGTGCCCGCGGCACCGGCCGCGCCCGCGGCACCGCCGCCGGCCGTCCCGGCCGCACAGTAGAACGGCGCCCGCCGCGAGGCCGAACGCCGGCAAGAGGCACTGACCGGGAAGGGGAATCGCGCCGCGGGGCGGCGCTCCCACGCTTTCCAGATCCCACGGCTCCGGAAGGAGAAGGCGGGAGCGTTGCACCGCGGCGCGGGCTGCTATCGGTTCCGGCACCTGCCGCCGCAGCAGGGCGGGGGACCGTGGCGGCGGACGATCTCGCGCACGGCCGCGAGGACGGCGTCAACCTGCGCCGCCGTGTTGGCGATCCCCAGCGAAAACCGCACGCTTCCGGCCACCGCCTCCGGCGGCAGCCCCATGGCGCGCAGCACGTGCGACACGTCGCCGGCGCCGCACGCCGCGCCGGTGGACACCGCGATCCCGCGCCGGTCCAGCTCCTCCGCCATGGACGCGCCGTCCATCTGCGGGAAGCTCACGTAGAGCGTGTTGGGCAGCCGCTGCGCCAGCGCAGCGTGCACGAGCAACCCCGGCACGGCGGCGCACAGACCGCGCTCCAGCCGGTCGCGCAGCCGCCGGTCATGGGCGGCGCGCGACCGCAGCCGCCGGCGCGCCAGACCCGCCGCCACGCCGAAGCCGGCGATGGCCGGCACGTTCTCCGTCCCGGCGCGTCGCCGCTCCTCCTGCCGGCCGCCCAGGATCCGTGCCGGGAGCGCCAGGCCGCGCCGCACCACCAGCGCGCCCGCGCCCTTCGGCCCGTAAAGCTTGTGCGCGGAGAGGGCCAGCAGGTCCGCGCCCAGCGCGCCAAACTCCACCGGCACGCGGCCGGCGGCCTGCACGGCGTCCACCAGCAGCAGGGCGCCGGCGGCATGCACGCGCGGCGCCATCGCGGCGACCGGCAGAAGCGCCCCCGTCTCGTTGTTGGCGAGCATCACGGCCACCAGCGCCGTTTCGGCATCCAGCGCCGCGGCGACCGCCTCCGGCGACACGCAGCCGTCCGACCCGGGACGCACCAGCGTCAGGCGCCAGCCTTCGCGCTCCAGCCGGCGGCATGGCTCCAGTACCGCGGCATGTTCGACGGCCGTGGCGACGATATGCCGGCGGCCGGCCGGCGCGGCCGCGGCGGCGGCGAACACGGCCTGGTTGTCCGCCTCCGACCCGCCGCTCACGAACACCACCTCGTCCGGCGCGGCATGCACCAGCGCCGCCACCTGCCGGCGCGCCCGGGCGAGCCGGCGGGCGGCCGTGCGGCCCTCGGCGTGGCGCGCCGACGGGTTGCCGTACGCGGCGGCGGCAGCCTGCGCCATGGCGCGCACGACGGCCGGCAGCGGCGGCGTGGTGGCGTTGTGGTCGAGGTAGATGCGGGTCATGGGCGGGGCGGGGCGTCCTTGCGGAACCGCAGGAAGACCTGGTACTTGAGATAGTGAAAGTCGGCGTCCAGACGCAGATTCGCGTTGGTGCACAGGCCGATGAGATCGTCGCGCGGGATCAGCTTCTCGTAGGGATCGAACGGCACCTCGCGCGTCTTGCGCCAGTCGATCAGGTAGAGGTAGCCGCCCGGCCTGGCCGCCAGCGCCGCGCTCCGGACCAGCGGCGCACGCACTTCGGGCGACGCCTCGTGCAGGACGTTGCAGATGAAGACGGCGTCCGCGGCATCCGGCGGCAGCCGCGTGTCGGTCGGCGCGGAGGCGACGATCGCCACGTTGGTCAGGTGCGCCTGGGCCGCGCGCGTCCGCAGCTTCTCCAGCGCGTCGGCGTCAATGTCCACCGCGTACACGAGGCCCGACGGACCCACGGCCCGGGCCAGGTGCAGGGCGAAGTAGCCATCGCCGCAGCCGACGTCCGCCACGCGCGCACCCGGCTGGAGCGCCAGGTCGTCCAGGACGCGATCCGGCTGTTGCCACTGGTTCCGGTCCTCGGCGCGGACACAGGCTGCGCCCAGGAACAGGACGGCGGCGAAGGTGGCGCCGCGGACGTGGCGGACAAGGGTTCGTTTCATGGTCGGCCTCCGGTGGCGATGCCGCCCGGCGCGGGACGATGACAGCACAAGCGCCGGCCGGCGTCAATGCCGGCGCGGCGCAGGGCGTGCCCCGGTCCGGCGGCGACCGTGCGTCCGAGGCGCGCGAGGCGGCCGCGGGCGCACAGCGCGCAGGCCGCGCCCTCCTCGTCCACGCACGGCTTGTTGGGATAGAGCTGGTAGAGCCGGCGGTACCTGGCCGGCGTGATGTTGGGCATGAAGACGTTGGCGCCGGCCTGCAGCACGCGGTCGCGGCCGTCGGGCAGCAGCGCGTCGAAGGCCGTCGTCGCCGGAATGTGGGCGCGCGGGTTGAGCAGCCGCAGGATGGCGATGACCGCGATGGCCGTCTCGGGATCGTCCAGCCCCCCCGCGCCGGCCAGCGGCGTGCCCGGGTGCGGCAGGAACGGTCCGCAGCCGATCATGTCCAGGTCCAGCGACGTCGCGAACAGAATGTCGCGGGCCAGGGAGGCGGGCGTCGCGCCGGGCAGGCCGATCATGAAGCCGCTGCCCGCCTGGATGCCGGCCCGGCGCAGGTCGCGCAGGCACTTCACGCGCCGGGCGAAGGTCTCGTCCGGGTGGATGCGCCGGAAGAGCGCGCGGTCCGCGGTCTCGAAGCGCAGCAGGTAGCGGTCGCAGCCGGCCGCGGCCAGCGCGCGCAACTCGGCGAGCGGACGCACGCCGACCGAGAGGGTCACCGCCTCGACCCCCGCCGCCTTCACGCGCCGCACCAGGGCCGCCAGCCGCCCGGCCGTGTACCAGGGGTCGGCGCCGGACTGGAGTACCACAGTGTGGCACCCCCAGCCGCGGGCGCGCCGCGCCTGCGCCGCGATCTCGCGCGCCGGCATCCGATAGCGGCGCAGCCGCCGGCCGAAGCGGATGCCGCAGTACTCGCAGCGGTGGCGGCAGCGGTTCGAGAACTCGATGATGCCGCGCAGGTGGACGGCATCGCCGAACACCTCGCGCCGCAGGCCGTCCGCCGCCGCAAACAGCGCCGCGCGCTCGGCGCCCCGCAGGCGCAGCAGCGCCGCGACCTGGCGCGGGGCCAGGCGCCGGTCGCGGCAGGCCGGATCGCGCAGGCGGGCGAGCAGCGGGCACGCGGGGGAGGCGGTCGTCACCGGCGGAGCGCCTCCTCCGCCCGCCGCACGATCTCCGCCAGATGCCCCGCGGCCTGGTCGGGCAACGGGTGCGGCGCCGGCGTCTCCAGCATCCGCTCCACCTGCCGCCGCGCGTTGGCGTAGAGATCGGGCCGGCCCGCGGCCGACCACTGCTCGAACGTGTCGCGGTTGACCAGGTCGCTCATCAGGAACTCGCCGCTGCGGCAGGCCGCCACGGTGCTGTCCTCCAGCAGGAAGTTGCCGCCCGGGCCCGCGCGGACGATGTCCGCAAAGAGATCGCACGCCGCCCGCGCGTCCACGCCCGCGCGCAGCCGGCGGCAGACGCGGGCGATCTCATGGTCGACGACGAGCTGCTCCAGCACCAGCAACTGGCTGGTCTCGAGTTCGCCGATGCCGTTGATGACATCCGCGCCGCCCAGCACGAGCGGCAGCGTCGTGGCGAATTTCTCGAGGATCGCCTGGGGGCCGGGCGCCTTGGCGTCGCTGAGGCAGCCGGCCTGCGTGTTCGGCAGGCCGTAGAAGCGCGCCATCTCGCCGGCCCCGGCGCTGGCCAGCCCGGACTCGGGCGCGCCCTCGACAAAGCCGCCGGTGGCGAAGTTCATCACGCCGGCCGCGCTGCCGAAGATCACCGGCACGCCGGGCGCGGCCAGCTGGAAGAGCACCACGGTCGAGAGCGCCTCGGCCACGGACACGGCCACGTTGGAGAAGAGGCTGGCCGGCCCCGTCGCGCCGCACGCCGGCATGGGGTAGGCGAGGATCGGCACGCCGAAGGTCGCGAGTTCCAGGTAGGTTTCGCACATCTCCGCGTCGTGCGTCAGCGGCGGGATCGTGCAGTAGCAGACGGAGAAGATGCGGCGCCGGCGCACGGCCTCCTCGCTTCCCAGCACGGCCGTCAGCGCTTCGAGCAGCAACGGGATCTCGGCCGGCGCGTGCAGTTCGTGCTGGATGTGCTTGGAGGAGTGGCGCAGCGAGCCGCAGACCGCGTGCAGATTGCTGGCGTGCACCGGCACGTCGCTCAGCATCACGTTGGGCCAGACCACCGTGCCCAGCGGCAGATCCTCGAAGACGCGCAGGCTGGCCGCCAGGTCCGCCGTCGTGCCGTTGCGCCGCTCGCCCGTGCGGAAGTCCAGCGCGAACGTCGCCTCGCCGTCCAGCGTGTAGCCGGTCCAGGGCGCGGGCATGGGGACGTCGTACGCCGGGTTGCGCGCCCCGAGCACGAAGGACTTGGGCGCCGTCCGCAGGGCGTGCGTCACCAGCTCCTCCGGGATGCGGGCGACCTGCGCCGCCTCGTCCACGCGGGCGCCGGCCTTGCGCAGGATGGCGCGCGCTTTCGCGCTCATGTACCGGACGCCGACGTCCTCCAGGATGCGCAGCGCCTGCGCGTGGATCCGGCGGCGTTCGTCCTCTGCCAGCAGCGTTGTCTGCAGGTGCATGGCGCTCCCTTCGCGGCCCTTGCAATCGTGCGTCCGCGGTGGGATCATACCGCAAATGCGTCGGGGAAAGCCATGAGCGACATGGACGCCGTCGACCTCCTGCTCGGCTTGGCCATCGGCGGCGGCGCAGGCTTCTTCGCCGGCTGGCTGCTCGGCCGCAGCCGGGCGGTCGCCCGGCTGGCGGCCGCCGAGGAGAAGCTCGTCCTGCTGGAACAGGCGCGCACCGCGCTGGCCGACGCCTTCAAGGCGCTGTCCGCGGACGCCCTGCGCAGCAACAACCAGACGTTCCTCGACCTGGCCCGCGCCACGCTCGGGAGCTTCCAGGAACAGGCGCGCGGCGACCTGTCGAAGCGGCAGCAGGCGATCGACGATCTGGTGCGGCCGATGCGCGAGAAGCTGGACGAGTTCAAGCGCCACGTCGGCGAGATCGAGAAGGAGCGCGGGCAGGCCTACGTCCAACTGCGCGAGCAGGTCAAGTCCCTCCTGGAGACCCAGCAGCAGCTGCGTGGCGAAACCGCCAACCTGGCCAAGGCGCTGGCCGCCCCGCAGGTGCGCGGCCGCTGGGGCGAACTGCAGTTGCGGCGGGTGGTGGAACTGGCCGGCATGCTGGATCATTGCGACTTCGAGGCGCAGGTCAGCGCGACCGGCGCCGCGGGCGAACGGCTGCGGCCGGACCTGGTCGTGCGCCTGCCCGCGGGCCGCAGCGTGGCCGTGGACGCCAAGGCGCCGCTGAACGCCTACCTCGAGGCGATCGACGCGAAGGACGACGCCACTCGAGCCAGCCGGCTGGCCGACCACGCGCGGCGCATCCGCGAGCACATCCGCGCGCTGGGCGCCAAGTCCTACTGGGACGCGCTGCCGGCGGCGCCGGAGTTCGTGGTGCTCTTCCTTCCCGGCGAGCATTTCTACAGCGCCGCCCTCCAGGAAGACCCCAAACTGATCGAGGTCGGCGTCGACCAACGCGTGATCCTGGCGACGCCCACGACCCTCATCGCGCTGCTCAAGGCCGTGGCCTACGGCTGGAAGCAGCAGGCGCTGGCCGACAATGCCCGCCAGATCGCCGACCTCGGCCGCGAGCTCTACAAGCGGCTGGCCGACATGACCGGCCACTTCGAGGACCTGGGCGATCGTCTGGGTAAGGCGACGGAGAGCTACAACAAGACCGTCGGCTCGCTCAACGCGCGCGTCATGGTCCAGGCGCGGCGCTTCGAGGAACTGCACGCCGCGGCGGGCGATCAGAAGCTGCCGGAACTGGCGCCGCTGGAAACGGCGCCGCGGAAGGTGGAGGGATGACTCCCCGCTAGCGTCTCGTGCATGCCCTGCGCGGCGATCCGGTCGCCCGCGTGCCCGCGTGGCTGCTGTTTCCCTACCATCCCCTGGGCTGCTACGTGGATGTCCGCACGCACCCCGCCTACCGTCCGGTGGCCGAGGCGGCGCGCACGCTGGCGGTGACCCTGAACCGCCGCCACGCGGGCGTGGCGCTGCACGCGCCCGAGGTCGCGTGGGAGCACGCCGACGCCGTGCGCGCGTTTCTCGACCGCGTCATGATCCAGAAGCGCATCGTCTACCGCTGGTGCCTGGAGCGCGAACTTTCCGGCAGTGGATCGTGCCGTACGCGAAGGAGCTGATCGCGCTCGTGCGCGGCCACGGCAAGTTCGCGATCCAGCACTACCACGGGCAGATCCGGGAGCTCCTCGACGACTTCGCGGAAATGGCGCCGGACGGTCTGCACACGATCGAGGCGCCGCCCGTGGGGAACTGCACCTTGGAGCAGGCCTATGCCGCGCTGGGCGACCGCATCACGCTTCTGGGCGAACTCTGCCGTCTTGCGTGACCCGCCTAAGGGCGAGAATCTGGGCGAGTAGATCGGCCTTCGGGTCGAAGCCGTAGGCGGCAAAGACGGCGGCATCGAGGGCGGCGTGGGCGTCCTTGAGTGGATTGGCGCCGGGGAGTTCCAGGGTGCGGTAGAGTGCGCGCAGGCCGCCTTTCATCTTCGGCAGGGCCTCATCTCGGATGCGGCGGATCTCACGGCCGGCGGCGGCGACGGATGTCACGGCGGTGCCATCGATCCTCGCCTCCGCTGAAACCGTCCAGCGCATCCTCAAGGTCTGGGAGGTCTTCCCCCTGCCGACCCAGGCGACCGCCTTCCGGCAGCTTGCGCCGTTCCCGCCCCACCAGCCGCACCCCAGCCGCTATCATCCCGCCTTATGGACTGATGCGGGGGCTCGCGACGCCTGCGCGGGACGCGCCGTTTCCGGCGGCGGCGGCGAGCCGGACGCCCACGGGCGCCACGGTGCGCGGCAGGAAGCGCACGTGGTCGGAGCCGTCCAGCCGCACCTCCCACGTGTAGCGGCTGCTGAGGTGGTCGACGGTGACGGCCGCACCGTTGGTCACGACGCGGTTGTCGACGAGGATGCAGACGCGCCCCTCGCCGCGGCCGACGGCGCTGATCCTGAGTTTTCGCGAAGCGGCATCCCACTCGCCCGGCGGCACTGCTCCGGCGGCGGCTTCGTCGGCCGGAGGAGGCGGCACGGGAGCGGGCGCCGGCACGGCCGTCTGGGCCACGGTGGTGGTCGGCGCGGGAGCGGCGGCGACCGCCGCCGCCGGAGCGGGCGTGGCGGGAACCGGCACCCGCGCGGCTCTGGGAGAGCCGAACAGCAGCGAGGCGGTGAACGCCGCCAGCACGGTGCCGGTGGCAATCTTGAGCGCCGACCAGACGGCGGACTGGAACGAGAAGCTCAGGAGGTGGTTGAGGACGACGATGATGACGGCGACCTGCGGCAGGAGGTAGGCGTAGCCGATGTGGCGCTGGAAGAGGAACTGGAGCAGCGTCGCGAACAGCGTGAGCCCGCCGGCGTCAATCAGCAGGGCGCGGTCCCACTTCTTCTCCTTGGGGTGGGCCTCCTGCAGCACCAGCACGGAGAAGACCGACTGGACCGCGAAGAACACTAGAAGGAAGCCGATCACGGCACCAAGGTAGCGCCGGGCGAGGAACCCGTGAAGGCACAGGATTCTGGGGTGGATACAGGTTTCCCTACGGGTCGGCGCGGGGCGGGCGCTCGGCCGCGCAGCAGCCACTATCCTCCCGCCTTATGGACTGATTTGGGCGTACCCAAACGCAAAGCGCTGGATGATGCGACGGCGGCTGAAGCATGTCGTGAGGATGGGTGTGTGATGTCGGCCACGACGCACGGGAGTGAAGGGAGCCGGCCGGGTTCACCGGCGCAACCTGGTCCGGTCGCCTGGCGCCGGGGGAGTGGCACGAGGAGGTAGTCACAGCGACCGTGCCGGCGTATCCGCCGGAGGTGAGGTACGGCGGGGATATCGTGGTGGCGGCGAGTGTGGACAGGTTCAAGGTGGCAGTGGGGGTGAGGAACTGGCAGGAGACAGATTGATGATCGCTCCCGCCACGGCGCGGCAGTCGGTCGTGTCCCGTTTGGCCAACCACCACCACTCCAAGAGGAGGCGCACTTCCCCTTTGGCGCAGGGGGATTGAACGAATAGCGCTCAGTTGCGGCGTTTCAACGATGGTGACTGCCAGTTCGAATGTGCCACCAGATTAGTGTCAACAAGGAGATAGCTCATCCCTTCAAGCGACAAGGTTAGCCGCTTTAGGGTTCCTTGGAAGCCGTCCGGCACGGTGTTCTCTCCAAACTCGGGTCGGTGGCTTAGGTCTGGATTGCACATTATCTCGACATCGCCCAGCGTCTTCGCGTACAAGCCAAAAAGCCAAGGGTCCTCGAAAACAAGTCTGTTGCTTCCGAGTCGTGACCACAACGGGTGCAATTCTTGGAGCCACCTACATTTATCGGCATAGGGCATTCTCTCGCAAGCTGAGAAGTCCCCAACAAAGCCGCCCGATGCAAACGGTAGAGTGTGCACGTGACGCATGACCTGGTGGTATAGATCGCGGAACTCCGCCCAAGCCTGCGCTCTTAGTTGAAGATCTTCTCGCTCCTGACGCAAGGCTTCGGCTCTTGCGATTTCGGTCTGTATAGATAGGAGAGTCGTCTGTTTGTCGGCTATGTCGTTTTGCCTACCGGAAGCACGCAGTTGAAGAACCGCGACCAGAATTGATGCCACGCCAAGAAGAACGGCTGCAAATGCTTCGAACCAAATCTTGTTGGTATCCAGCCAGGTACGGACTATCGTGGCAACGCCAAGAGGAACTTCTTTCGAGGAGTGTTCGTTCGAGGGAGGTCTCGGTTTGTGTTGCGCCGCGCTGTCTTGCATGCAGATAAGACCCCCAATGCGTTCTCATTCCGAACCATAATGCGTACGGTATGCCCGTTAATGGCGAAAGTCAAGACCGGTTCTGGGATACTCAGGTCTGCGAGTGAGCATGAGGGGATTGACCCTCCGTGAGGGCGACCGTATATTGACTTCGTTGAGGTAGATGCCCCTGAGCATCAATCCGCCCATTTTCTGCGGCAGGAGGATGTCATGGGCATTGTGTTCTTCGGCCAAAAC